>ERZ1032794.409-NODE-409-length-12322-cov-13.847803_pt1 | contig 12322 bp, 8 predicted proteins | sample MGYA00516957_ERZ1032794 | MGnify/ENA primary metagenome ERZ1032794 (study PRJEB33719, sample SAMN04262543) | wastewater metagenome | biome: sewage system; feature: street-access sewage; material: sewage | place: Peru: Lima | collected 2013-01-15 ... | reverse complement strand
CGGCATTCCAGTGCCACCTACCAGTTGATGATCTCCGGCGGCGACATCAAGGCGGTGCAGGGGACTACGGGACACGCCAGTGCGGATATGCTGGTGAACACCTACGCCCATATCCAGCAGTCCTCCCGTGTGGAGCTGGGCAAGAAGTTTGAAAGCGGCTTCTATGCCAAGCCTGACACCCCCAGCCCGCAGGCTGTACCCGCCGCAGGCGAACCCACCATCTCCATGACGGCTCTTTTGGAATTGCTCAAGGATGCCGACCCGGAAATGAAGGCAAAGCTCCGCTTAGCACTGCTCACCTGATGCAAAAAAGGGCACTGATTGCAATGCAATACAGCGCCCTACATAATCGGACATGGATAACACCGACCGTGCAAAAACCGTGCAGAAACCGTGCAGCCATGGCTTACAAAACAAAAAAGCCATGAAATCTTTCGATTTCACGGCATTTTCTGGTGCGATGGAAGGGACTCGAACCCCCGGCCTACTGATTCGTAGTCAGTCACTCTATCCAGCTGAGCTACCAACGCATACGTTCCGGTCGGAACATGATGTATTTTATCACTGAGGAGGGGTTTTGTCAACGGTTTTTTGAAATTTTCTTTGGATTTTTCAGAATTTTATTTTCGCTTTTGAAAAAAGTACGTCTTTTCGTTTTTACGTTTCTTCCGCCAGCTGCTCAGCAATGCGGATGCCGGTGGGCGTTGCGGCGAGGCCGCCCTGGCCGGTCTCGCGGAGGTCGGGGGAGAGCAGGCTTCCGACGCGGCCCATGGCGTCAATGACCTCGTCACAGGGGATGGCGTAGTCCACCCCGGCCAGCGCCATATTGGCGCAGGAGACGGCATTCACGGCGCCAACGACATTCCGCTTGATGCAGGGGACTTCCACCAGACCCGCCACCGGGTCGCAGACCAGGCCTAACAGGTTGCCCAGCGCCATAGCGGCCGCTGCGGAACACTGTTCCGGTGTGCCGCCCTTGTGGGGGCTGAGCGCCGCCGCAGCCATGGCGCTGGCGGCTCCGACCTCGGCCTGGCAGCCGCCCTCGGCACCGGCCAGCGTTGCGCGAGCAGCGATGACCTGACCGAAGCCTGCGGCCACGTAGAGCGCTTCGCAGATGGCGGTCTCATCGGCTTCGCCCGCGCGGGCCAGCGGGAGCAGCACCGCCGGGAGAACGCCGCAGCTGCCTGCGGTGGGCGCGGCCACGATCCGCTTCATGCAGGCATTGCACTCGGCGGTCTTGAGCGCTTCGGCCGTCACCTCGGCCAGGTAATCGCCGCCGTAGCTCCGGCCTGCCCGATGCGCCTGTTCCACTTTGGCGGCGTCGCCGCCGGAAAGGCCGCTGCGGCTGCGCTGGGCGGGGTCGTAATCCCGGCTGGTGGCCTCCATGACATGCCACAGATGCCGCATCCCATGGCGGCTCTGCTCCTCGGTCAGGCGGCTCTCCGCCAGGTCGCTGCGCAAAACCGCCTCGGCCAGCGAGATGTTCTGGGTGCGGGCTGCTGCCAGCATTTCTTCACAGGATAAAAAAGCCATCGCTCAGTCCTCCGCATTTTCTTCGGGTTCGTCTACGTTCAGGCAGGTCACTTTCAGGATGCCGGGCATCAGCGCAAGCTGCTGCACCAGCGGGTGGGGGATGTGAGAATCGCATTCCAGCACCATAACGGCGTAACTGCCCGTCCCGGCGCGGAACACCTGCATCGACGCGATGTTGATCCGCCGCAGCGCCAGCGAGGTCGTGACCTCTGCGATGCAGCCGGGGGTGTCTTCGTTATGGATGATGAGGGTGTTGCTGTCGCCGCCGAAATCGGCGGGCACACCGTCGATCTCGGTGACGCGGATGCGTCCGCCGCCCACCGAGGCCGCCTTCATCGAAAGGACCCGGCCGGTCCGGCTCGTCAGCCGCAGCACAGCGGTGTTCGGGTGGGCCGAGCGCAGCTCGACCGGGTGGATGCTGAACTTCATGCCCTGCTCTCTGGCCAGCCCGAAGCTGTCCGGCAGGCGGGGATCATCCGGGCGGAGGCCCAGCAGACCTGCCACCAGTGCACGGTCGGTGCCGTGGCCTCGGCCTGTCGTGGCAAAGCTGCCATACAGACCGATGTCGGCATCCACCGGGATATCGCCCAGCAGCTTTTGTGCCGTGTATCCAATTTTGGCTGCACCCGCCGTGTGGCTGGAAGAGGGCCCGATCATGACCGGCCCCAGAACGTCAAACAAGCGCATACGATGCACATCCTTTCGTATTCCCTGCAAAAAAGCCCCTCATGCCGGCCCGTTCCGGCCGGCAAAAGTGTCCTCTTCGCACTTTTTCTCTGTTTTATTATACCGCTTTTGCCCCACTTGTGCTATAATAACTTTACTAATGTTTGAATTCGCTCCTTTTGGGGCAACACGGAGGTTCGATTTCTATGAAACTGGTAAGCGTGGAAACTCCCGAAAAGAGTGTCTGCAAAATGACCTTCAGCGCGACCGCTGAGGAGCTGGAGACCGCATCCAATGCGGTGTATGAGCGCACCCGCGCTTCCTACACCATCAAGGGCTTTGCCAAGGGCGAGGCTGACCGTGCGCAGATCGAAGCCGACCGCGGCGAGCACACCTTCTGGTATGACGCCATCAACGATCTGATGGACCGGGACGTTCCCGCCCTGTACGATGCTGCGATGCAGGAGCACGGCTTCCACGCCGTGGATGAGCCCAGCTACGATCTGGTCAGCGTCAAGAAGGACGAGGGCTTTGTGGCCACCGCCACCACCGCCCTGCAGCCGGAACTCAAGCTGGCCCAGACCACCGGCTTCCAGTCCGAGTGCGTCACCCCGGCTGTCACCGACAAGGAGATTGACGCCGTGCTGGAGCGCCGCCGTGCCGCGGCGGCGGAGCTGGTGCCCCACAAAGGCCCGGCCGTCAAGGGCAACATCGTGCACATCGACTACGAGGGTCTGCTGGACGGCAAGGCCTTTGCAGGCGGCACCGCCCAGAACCAGACCTTGCAGCTGGGCAGCGGCCGGATGATTCCCGGCTTTGAGGACGGCATCCTGGGCCACAAGGGCGGCGAGGAGTTTGAGATCAACGTCACCTTCCCGGCACGCTATCACGTCAAGGATCTGGCAGGCAAGCCGGTCGTCTTCAAGATCAAGCTGCTCGACGTCTGCGTCCGCCAGCTGCCCGCCTTGAACAGCGATTTCGCCAAGAAGATCGGCAAGGTGGACACCATGGAAGCCTTCCGGGAACAGGTCCGCAAGCAGCTGTACGACGGCAAACACGCCAGTGCCCTGAACCGTGCCAAGGACCAGATCCTGACCCAGCTGGCTGCCGTCGCTGAGGGTGAGCTGCCCAGTGTTCTGGTAGAGAGCACCTACCAGCACGAGATGGAGAACATCCAGCAGCAGCTCCAGATGCAGCGGATGAGCCTGGACCGCTACCTGAGCCAGATCCACCAGACCCGCGAGACCTTCACGGCCAACGTGCACGCTGCCGCCGAGAAGAACACCCGCGCCCGGATGGCCCTGCTGCAGGTTGCCCAGAACGAGAACCTCGTCCCCACCGAGGAGGAGATCAACAAGAATCTGCAGGAGCGTGCCGACCGCACCAAGAAGACCCTCGAAGAGGTCAAGGCCGGTGTGAACATCCCGATGGTGCAGCGCAATGAGGCCATCCGCCGCGCCGCCGACTGGGTCATTGAGCACTCCACCATTGAGGAAAAAGACGCCTGATCTTTTCAAAATCGCATTCCATTCATACAAACAAGACCCCCTTCGGAGCGGCAACTCTGAAGGGGGTCTTGTGCATTACTTGGTCAAGAAGTTGAAGCCCATGACCACGATGCCCAGCACGACCAGAACGATGCCGGTGGCACGGTTCAGGGTCTTGGGGTCTGCCTTGTTGGCAAACACGGCTGCAATGCGGGCCCACAGGAGGGTGAACACCACGCAGAGCACCAAAACGAAGAGATCGGGCATTCCGCCGATGGCGAAGTGGGAAACGGCACCGGTCAGGGCGGTGAAGGCCATGATGAAAACGCTGGTGCCGACGGCAGTCTTCAGCTCATAGCCCAGCACACTGGTCAGGATGAGGAGCATCATCATACCGCCGCCAGCGCCCACGAAGCCGCAGATCAGGCCGATGCAGACACCGCACACGACGGACTGGATGGCGCGCTTCTTTGCGGAGACGCCCTGCATGGCCTCCTTGGTGGTCATGACGGGGCGAACGATGAACTTGATGCCCAGCAGGAAGGTCATGAAGACCGAGAAGCTGCCCATGGTGGCCGACGGAAGCAGGCTGGCAAGGTAGCTGCCCACGACCGTGAACACCAGAACGCTGGCCATCATGATGAGGCCGTTCCTGATATCCAGATTCTTATTCTTATGGTAGGTATAGGCCGACACCGCACTGGCCAGCACGTCCGACGAGAGGGCGATGCCGACGGCCATGTAAGGGTCCATGCCGAGGAAGGTGATGAGCATCGGGCTGATGACCGCAGCGGCGCTCATACCGGCAAAGCCGGTGCCTAGGCCTGCGCCCATCCCGGCAAAAAAGGTCACAACAATCGTAAACAACACATTCATCTTACAGTTCTCCTTCCAGAATTTCATCCAGGTTCCGGCCCATCTGTTCCAGGATCCCATAAAACACATTCAGCCGAGCTTCGTCGATGCCGTTCAGCAGTCGGTCAAAGAAGGCTTCCTGCAGCGCCCGGCCCCGCTGAATGATGGGCTGCGCCTTTTCGGTGCAGAGCAGCTCGGTCTTGCGGCGGTCGTTCGGCACCGGGCAGCGGGTCAGCAGACCCTCGTGCACGAGCTTGTCCACATTCACCGAGACGAGGTTCGCTTTGATGTGGCGCACCTCCACGATGTCGCTGGCCGTTTTGTAGGTAGGGTTGTTGGCCAGGAACAGCAGGATATCAAACGCCGTCTGGGGCAGGCCGAGTTCCTGGCACAGCGGCTTGCAGACCGCGCTGTAGGCCAGCGCCGTCTTGTTTGCAAATTCCATACTGGGGTTTTTCTCTCTCATTTTATCGCTCCATTTTTGAATCGTTCACTTTTGAAGTATTTTAGCACGATGTTTGTGCCTTGTCAAGAGCCGCACACAAACAAAGAGCCTGTGCCCAAATCGCTTCGGGTACAGGCTCTTGTTATAAAGAACAGATGTTTTACACGAGCGCCAGCGCCAGCATCCGGACGATGAAGGCTGCCGCCCATGCCACCACGCACTGGTTCAGGACCATGACGGCCGCCCAGCGGCCGCCCAGCTCCCGCTTGACGGAGGCCACTGCCGCGATGCAGGGGGTGTAGAGCAGGCAGAACACCAGCAGCGGGGCCGCTGCCGCCGGGGACAGCGCCGCGCCCAGCGCAGCGGACGAGCCGAACAGGATGGTCAGGGTCGAAACGACGCTCTCCTTTGCCATGAAGCCGGTGATGAGGGCCGTGGAGACCCGCCAGTCCGCAAAGCCCAGCGGGGCAAACAGGGGCGCGATGCCGCTGGCCACAAAGGCCAGGATGCTTTCCTGCGGGTCCGCGGTCAGGCTGAGCTGCAGATCGAAGTTCTGCAAGAACCAGATGACGATGGTCGCCATGAAGATGACGGTGAAGGCGCGCTCCAGAAAATCCCGCGCCTTTTCCCAGAGCAGCTGCATCACATTTTTCAGGCCGGGCAGGCGATAGTTGGGCAGCTCCATGACGAACGGCACCGCCTCGCCGCGGAACAGGGTCCCCTTGAGGGCAAATGCCGCCAGGATGCCCACCGCAATGCCCAGGAAATACAGCCCCACCATGACCAGTGCCGCATGATCCGGGAAGAAGGTCACGGCAAACAGGCTGTAAATGGGGAGCTTGGCCGAGCAGCTCATGAAGGGGGTCAGCAGGATGGTCATCTTGCGGTCCCGCTCGGAGGGCAGGGTGCGGCTGGCCATGACGCCCGGCACCGTGCACCCGAAGCCAATGAGCATCGGCACGATGCTGCGGCCCGAAAGGCCGATGCGGCGCAGCAGCTTATCCATCACAAAGGCCACGCGGGCCATGTAGCCGGTATCTTCCAGCAGCGAGAGGAAGAAGAACAGGGTCACGATGATGGGCAGGAAGCTCAGCACACTGCCCACGCCTGTGAAGATGCCGTCGATGACCAGCGAGTGGACCGCCTCGTTGACGTTCCAGTAGGTCAGGGCATTGTCCACAAAAACGGTCAGGTTCTCGATCCCGATCTCCAGCAGGTTCTGCAGGCCCGCGCCGATGACGCCGAAGGTGAGGTAGAACACCAGCGCCATGATGCCCACAAAGGCCGGGATGGCCGTGTATTTGCCGGTCAGGAACTGGTCGATCCGGCTGCTGCGCACCTGCTCCTTGCTCTGATGCGGCTTCACCACGGTCTGATCCACCAGCTGGTGGATAAAGTGGAACCGCATATCCGCAATGGCGGCGGCACGGTCCAGCCCGCGCTCCTGCTCCATTTGCACGATGATGTGCTCGATCATCTCTTTTTCGTTCTGGTCCAGCTTGAGGGCTTCCTCAATGCGGGCGTCGCCCTCCACCAGCTTGGTGGCCGCGAACCGCACCGGGATGCCGGCCGCTCTGGCGTGATCCTCGATGAGGTGGATGATGCCGTGGATGCAGCGGTGCACCGCGCCGCCGTGGTCCTCCTCGCCGCAGAAGTCGAGCCGGCCCGGACGCTCCTGGTACTTGGCCACATGGATCGCATGGTCCACCAGTTCGTCCACGCCCTCGTTCTTAGCCGCCGAGATGGGCACCACCGGGATGCCCAGCATGGCTTCCATCTGGTTGATGCGAATGGTGCCGCCGTTGCCGCGCACCTCGTCCATCATGTTCAGGGCCAGCACCATGGGAGTATCCAGCTCCATGAGCTGCATCGTCAGATACAGGTTGCGCTCGATGTTGGTCGCGTCCACGATGTTGATGATGCCGGTCGGCTTTTCGCCGATGATGAACTGGCGGGTGACGATCTCCTCGCTGGAATAGGGCGACATCGAGTAGATGCCGGGCAGGTCGGTGACTTCCGTTTCCGGGTGCTCCTTGATGGCACCGCTCTTCCGGTCCACCGTGACGCCGGGGAAGTTGCCCACATGCTGGTTGGAGCCGGTGAGCTGGTTGAACAGGGTCGTCTTGCCGCAGTTCTGGTTGCCCGCCAGCGCAAAGGTCAGGGTCTTGCCATCCGGCAGGGGATGCTCGCCCTGTTTGGTGTGGTAGCGTCCGCCTTCGCCCAGGCCCGGATGCTCCACCATCTTGTTCTCCCGCCGGGCGGGTGCAGCGGCGGGCGCGGCCGCTGCCGGGGTGATCTCGATCTGTGCTGCGTCGTCCAGGCGCAGGGTCAGTTCATAGCCGTGGATCTGCAGCTCCATGGGGTCGCCCATGGGCGCAAACTTCACCAGCGTGACCTTCTCGCCGGGGATCAGCCCCATGTCCAGAAAATGCTGCCGCAGGGCTCCCGCCCCGCCCACTGCGTCAATAACGGCACTTTCGCCGATCTTCAGTTCTTTTAATGTCATGGCCAATGCCTTTCTGTTTCGACAGATTGTTAGCTTATAGAAACAGTTTTAATATATGCTAACTGCCCGGCATTGTCAAGGCAGACAGCGAAAAAAAGCCCGCCTCATCCGGTGTGGAGCGGACGAAGCGGGCCTTGCATTTTCGTTGGTTTTTTACTTCACGGTGTGGTAGCCGTCGGGGTTCTTCTGCTGCCAGTTCCAGCTGTCGGCGCACATCTCCTCGATGCCGTACTCGGCCTCCCAGCCCAGCTCACGCTTGGCCTTGGAGGGGTCGGCGTAGCACTCGGCGATGTCGCCGGGGCGGCGCGGGTCGATGACATAGGGGATCTTTTTGCCGCAGGCCTTCTCGAAGGCATGGATGACATCCAGCACGCTGTAACCGTGGCCGGTGCCCAAGTTGCAGATGAAGAGGCCGCACTTGGTCTCCAGCTTCCGGATGGCGCAGACATGGCCGCGGGCCAGGTCCACGACGTGGATGTAGTCGCGTACGCCGGTGCCGTCGGGGGTGGGGTAGTCGTTGCCGAAGACGTGGACTTTTTCCAGCTTGCCAATAGCGACCTTGGCGATGTAGGGCATCAGGTTATTGGGGATGCCGTTGGGGTCCTCGCCGATGAGGCCGGACTTGTGGGCACCGATGGGGTTGAAGTACCGCAGCAGGGCCACGTTCAGCTCCGGGTCAGCCTTGCAGACATCGGTCAGGATGCGTTCGGTGAAGGCCTTGGTGGTGCCGTAGGGGTTGGTGGTGGCACCAACGGGGAAATCCTCGGTGATGGGCACAGAGGCGGGGTCGCCGTAGACGGTGGCCGAAGAGCTGAACACGAAGTTGTGGCAGTTGTGGCGGCGCATCACGTCCAGAATGACCAGCGTGCAGTTCAGGTTGTTGTAGTAGTATTCGATGGGCTTGGAGACGCTCTCGCCGACGGCCTTGTAGGCGGCGAATTGGATGACGGCGTCGATGTCCGGGCACTCGGTGAAGATCTTCTCCACGTCCTCGTGTCTGGTCATATCCGCATTGTAGAAGCGGAAGTCCTTCCCGGTGATCTGCTTGACGCGGTCGAGCACCACAGGGGAAGCATTGTAGTAGTTGTCTGCCACCACCACATCGTAGCCTGCGTTCAGCAGCTCGATGCAGGTATGGCTGCCAATATAACCGGCACCGCCGGAAACCAGAATTGCCATAGCAAAATACCTCACTTCTCACCGTATTGTGAGCGGGGCGTTTCCCCGTCTCTATCTGCCTAAAGCATACCGCGTTTTGCGGGCAGAATCAAGTATCCATCTTTCTATTCCTCTGGATTTTTGTTGCTTGACCGTTTTCGGCTTTTTGATGACGCATGATTTTTCGCATGTTGCCCATGGAGAGAAGCCGCACTTTGTGCAAATAGGAGAAAAGCAAAAACAGAGCGTCGGGCCTTCTATGCGGGCCGGACGCTCTGCTGGTTACAGTTTCCCGCACTGTTTGCCGGTGAAGAACCGCAGGGTCGTGTTGGCGCGGAACACTTTTCCAGCCCGCAGGACCGTGGAGGGGAACTCCGGGTGGGAGGGGCTGCAGGGGAAGTGCTGGGTCTCCAGCGCAAAGCCGCCGTATTTCTGCATCGGGATGCCGCCCTTGCCGGGGGCAGGGCAGTCCTGCAGGAAGTTGGCTGTGTAGAGCTGGACGCCGGGCTGGGTGGTGTAGACCTTCATGCTGATGCCGGTCTGATCGCTGGAAGCCCAGGCGCAGAGGCTCTGGCTGGCCCCGCGGCCCCGGTCGATGACGAAACAGTGGTCATAGCCGCCGCCCGCCATGGTGGTCTGAGAAAACCCGGTGTCGATGTCCCGGCCGATGATCTTGCCCGCCCGGAAATCCATGGGCGTATTGTCCACTGGCAGGATGTTGCCGGTGGGGCAGGTCTCGTTGTTGCCCTCCAGATAGCGGGACGCATAGAGGCGCAGCTTCTGGTTCAGCACGTCCCCGCCGCCGTCGAGGTTGAAATAGGTGTGGTTGGTCAGGTTCAGGATGGTGTCGGCGTCGGACGAGACGCGGTAGTCCATCCGCAGGGCGTTGTCCTCGGTGAGGATGTACCGCACCGAAACTTTCAGGTTGCCGGGGAAGCCGTCCTCGCCCGCCGGGCTCTCGGTCTCCAGCAGCAGGGTGTCGCCGAAAGCCTTGACGTCGTAGATCTTTTTGGGGAAGGTGCCGTGCAGATGGTTCCTGCCGTTGTTCGGCTCCAGCTGGTATTTCCTGCCGCCCACGCTGAACTCCGCGTTCTCGATGCGGTTGGCGTACCGCCCCACAAAGGCGCCGCAGCAGGTGCTGCCGGAAGAGTTGAAATCCTGTTCGTAGTCGGCAAAGGTATCGTGGCCCACCACGACATCCACCGGACCCTGTTTTGTGGGGACAAAGATGTTTTTGATCACGCAGCCGTAATTCAGCACACTGACCGCCAGCCCACCGGGATTCGACATGATGTATTCATTGACCTTCTCGCCGTCTTTGGTCACACCAAAGGGCCTGGAGCGAAACTGTGCCATAGGGCTTCGCCTCCTTTTTCGAAATGTTTGGATACCACACTCTCGGTTATATCCTTTATTATTATGATTATATCACAATTTGCATCTTCTGTGTGGACATCTTTTTAGGTTTATCAACCAATATTTCGAGATATTTTTTGGTGAAAATGACCCGCTCCGGCGGATCCGAAGGGGAATGCCCCGGTCAGCCGGGCCGCAGGCAGCAAAAGAGCCGCCCGCCTGGAACGGCGGACGGCTCTGGGGAACTTCAGGTTCAGCCCTCCGGCTGTGCGGAGGAGGACTGGGCGATATACTCGGCGGCATCGTCGGGGATGTCGTCAAGCTCATCGTCGCTGCCGACATCGACGTTCAGCGGCGGCTTCCTGAAGAGGATATCGTACAGGATGGGCACGATATACAGGGTCATCAGGGTGGCATAGCTCAGGCCGCAGATGATGACGATGGCCATGCCGCTCATGAGCTGGCTCGCCATATCGTTGCTGAACACCAGCTGGAGCATGGCCAGCACGGTGGTCAGGGTGGTCATCAGGATGGGGCGCATACGGGTCTTGCCGGTGGCGATCAGGGCCGCACGGCGCTCCATGCCGCCCAGACGCAGCTGGTTGGCGTAGTCCACGAAGACGATGCCGTTGTTGACGACGGTGCCCATCAGGACGATGAAGCCCATCAGGGAGATCATGGTCAGCTGCTGGCCGGTGAAGAGCATGCCCAGCAGGCCGCCGGTGAAGGCCAGCGGGATGGTGAACAGGACGATGAAGGGGGAGAGCAGGCTCTGGAACTGGGCCACCATGACCAGATAGACGAAGGGCAGAGCCAGGGCCAACCACTGCACCATCTCGTTGACCATGAAGTTGACGGAGTCGGACTCGCCGCCCATCGAGAAGGAGCAGCCCTCCGGCATCTCATCGGAGAGGGCGAACTCGTTCAGCTTCTTTTCCAGAACACGGGCCTGCACGGTGGTGTTGTAGCCGTCCAGCGTGTCGGCCGTGACGCTGACGTACTGGGTCTGGTCCTCGCTGGTGATGGAGTCCGGCGCACTGCCGGTGTCCCAGGTGGCCATATCGGCCAGGGTGCAGGTGCCGGTGCTGGTGGTGCCGTCGGCAGACATGACGGTGGTCTCAAAGGTGATGTCCATCATGTTTTCCTTGGTGACGGGGTCCAGATTGTTGCTGATCTGGACGCTCATGGTGCTGCCGTCCACGGTCACGGGGGTCTGGGCCGTGGTGGTGGTTGTCAGCTTGGCAGCGATCTGCTGGTAGACCTGGGCCACGGTCAGGCCGTAGGAGCGGACCTTGTCGCGGTCGATGTGCAGGTTGATGGTGGCGTCGCCGCTGCCCAGACCGTTGGTCGCATTGGCAAAGCCCTCGGTATCGTTGACGATGTCCACGACCTTCTCCGACAGCTGGGAAAGGGTCTCGGCATCGGCACCGTAGATCTTCACGCTCAGGCCGCTGGCCAGCTGGCTGGTCAGCTCCTGCATCCCGCTGATCTCGACCTTGGCGGTGCAGTCCTCGATGCCGGAAAGGGCATCTTCGAGCGCCTGCCGGGCCGTCTCGATTTCGGAAGAGGAGAGGGATTCATCCAGCATGACGTTGACCTGATAGGTGCCGTAGCTGTTGGCCGCGTTCAGCAGGTCGGTGATGGTGGTGGGCAGGCCCAGCTGGCCGATGTCCATCCCGGCCACGCGGGTGTCGGTGGTGATGCCCACTTCTTCCACATGGTCCACCTCCAGCATGGCCTCCACGGCCTTGCCTGCAATGGCGTAGGAATCCTCCTTGCTGAGGTCCTTGGTGGTGCTCAGGGTCACGATGGCCTCGTTGCTGGTGATGGTGGGCAGCAGCTCCACACCCATGGAGAAGACCCGCCAGCCGCAGAAGGCCAGCAGCACCACCGCCGCCAGCAGGGGCAGGGCGCGGTGCCGGAAGCACCACTCCAGGCTCTTGGCGTACTTGTCCTGGATCTTGTCGAACCACTTCAGCTGCTTGGGCTCGGCCTTTTTCAGCACGGTGGAAGCAGCCGCCGGGACGACGGTGAGGGCCACGATGAGGGAGGCCATGAGGCAGTAGCCGATGCAGAGGGACATGGGCTGCATCAGGCTCTTGACGATGCTCGACGAGAAGACGACGGGCAGGAAGACGCAGACGGACGTCAGGGTAGACGCCACGACCGACATGCCCACCTGCTTTGCGCCCTGCACGGCGGCGCGGGCCGCCGGGACGCCCCGGCCGCGCAGACGGTAGATGTTCTCGATGACGACGATGGAGTTATCCACCAGCATACCGATGCCCAGCGACAGGCCGGCCAGCGTCATGACGT
>ERZ1032794.406-NODE-406-length-12338-cov-8.155825_pt1 | contig 12338 bp, 16 predicted proteins | sample MGYA00516957_ERZ1032794 | MGnify/ENA primary metagenome ERZ1032794 (study PRJEB33719, sample SAMN04262543) | wastewater metagenome | biome: sewage system; feature: street-access sewage; material: sewage | place: Peru: Lima | collected 2013-01-15 ... | reverse complement strand
ACAGCAATCACGTTTGTACAGAATATTATCACGACAGTATGGAACGCGGTCAGCAACGTATTCACGACAGTGTGGACGGCAATCAGCACGACAGTGTCGAATGTCTGGAACACGATCAGCACGAAGATACAGACGACATTGCAGACAATCCAGAATATTATCACGACAGTATGGAACGCGGTCAGCAGCGTATTCACGACAGTGTGGACGGCAATCAGCACGACAGTGTCAAATGTTGTGAACAGCATCAAGAACACGATCACGAATGTATTCAATGCGGTCAGGACGACAGTCAGCAACATATTCAACAATGTGAAGGCAACAGCGACATCAATCTGGAACAGCATCAGCAGCACGATCAGCAATGTTGTGAACAGCATCAAGAACACAGTCAGCAATGTATTCAACAGTGTGAAGTCAACAGTCAGCAATGTATTCAACAGCATCAAGTCAACGGCAACATCAGTCTGGAACGCGATCAAGAATGCAATCACGACACCGATCAACGCTGCGAAGAATGCAGTGCATAATGCAATCGAAGCGATCAAGTCGAAGTTCAACTTCAGCTGGTCACTTCCGAAGCTGAAATTGCCGCACCCGAAGATCACAGGTAGCTTCAGCCTGAATCCACCTTCAGTGCCACATTTTTCGATAGATTGGTACAAGAATGGTGCGATTATGAATGATTCAATGATCTTCGGAATGAACGGAAACACGCTGCTTGCTGGTGGAGAACCAGAAACAGGCGGCGAAGCGATCCTTCCGCTGAAGCCATTCTATCAGGAATTAAACACAATGCTTGATGAAAAGCTGAAAAAGATTGAATCAGGAACAAACGTGAAAGTTGAAAACCACACATATATTGACGGCGAAGAAATTGCAAGCAAAACATACACGAAGGTGGATGAACAGCTTGTGGAAGATAAAAGGAAAGGAAGGTAAGGCAGTATGAAAGTTAATGGTATAGACGCAAGAAAATACAATGCGAAGCAGCTGACAGCCGAAGTGCTGCCGCCTTCGCTTGCTGTCAATTATGAGATCGTGACAGGCGCGATCCTTCCGACAGAATTTGAAACAGACATGGAACTGGGAAAACTGAAGCTGTGCATGTACTTCAGGGGCAAGGATAGAAACAGCCTGATCAGGAAGATGTCAGCATTTCTGGAAAACTTCACAAAGTCAAGCGTGCTGGAAGTGGATGGCTACAAAGGAAAGTTCAAGGCATACACAGCAAGCAGCGACTATTCAAAAATGAAAGTGAAAACCAGATACAAGCTGAACATCGTTCTTGAAGGCTATTTTTTTGATGATGAATTAAATCTGGAATATGACGGAATCACACAGACAACGATTGATCGACAAGGGACACGAAAAGCACCAGCGATCATTGAAGTCTATGCGAAGAAGGCGTTGAAGAATTATAAAATCAGCGGATTTGAAGACGACATCATCGTGGAACAGCTGACAGCAGGGCAGACGATCATCATTGACGGAGAAGAAGGACGCATCACGAACAATGGCGCGGACGCATTCGGAAGTGTTGACTTGTGGAAGTTCCCAGCAATCGCGCAGCAGCAAACAGCCCTGAAGTTTTCAAACGCAGATGCAGTCGTTCGGATCAGGTACAAGCCTATGTGGATATAAGGAGGAAGACGGATGCAGATTTTTAACGACAAAAAGCAGCGTGTCGGAATCCTGAAGGGCTTCAAAGATCGCAAGATCGTGAAGACGCTTAATTCTGGCGACAGGGAACTGTCTTTCAAATATCCTTCAGATGGCGAAAAGGTTGACCAACTGAAGGAAGAATATTACATCAGGACAAAAGATGATGAATATGTAATCAGGAAAAAGAAGACAGGTGTGCAGTTTAATGAGTACACAGCGCAGTTGAATGTCGAAGAACTTGAAGGCGCAGTCTTCCCATACGGCTTTGAAAGTAAGGAACAGACGATCAGGGCATGTCTTGAATTTGCTTTTGAAGGAACAGGCTGGAAGGTTGGCGTGTGCCAGATCACGAAGAAAAGGACGATCAACAAGGATGAAGAAACAAACGCATGGGATGTCCTTCAAGACTGCTTGTCAACATACCGCGTTGAATGCAAGATCAGAAGCCTTGAAAAGACGATTGATATATACGAACAGATCGGAGCAGACCGCGGACGATATTTCATCGAAGGACTGAACCTGAAGAAGCTGACAGTGACTTCAGACACATATGATTTTTATACAAGGCTGATCCCACTTGGTAAAGATGGAATCGGAATCGAATGGCTTGGCAAGCCGTATCTTGAAAATTATCAATACAGCAGCAAGGTCAAGACATATGTGTGGAGCGATGAAAGATACACAAACACAACAAGCCTGATCGAAGATGGAATCGCAAAGCTGGAAGAAATGTCGAAGCCTTATGTAGCATACAAAGCAGATGTGATTGACCTTGCAAGGCAATCAAAGAAATACAGCAGCGTATTTGATTTTGACATCGGCGACACTGTCTGGATGATCAGCAAGTCAACGAAGACAAAAGAGAAGCAGCGAATTGTGAAGCTGACGGAATATCCAGAAAGCCCACAAAGCAACACTGTCGAACTTTCAAATGCAACGAAGACCTTTGCTGAAGTACAGCAGGAAGCGACAGATCAGGCGAAATCAGAAGCGATCAAGATTGCGAACAGCAGCGCGAAGAAAGTTCTTGAAGATGGATATTACACGAAAACAGAGGTTGAAACACACATAACAGCATCGAAGGAAGAAATCGAACTGGGCGTGTCAAAGACCTATGAAACGAAGACCATTGTTGACCAGAAGATCAAGAGTGTGAACGATCTGACCGATGAAAAACTGACGGAATACAGCACGACAGAACAGATGCAGGCTGCAATCAACCTGAAGGCAGAAGAAATTGATCTGGAAGTGTCGAAGGTGTATGAAACAAAGACCAGCGTCACTGAAAAAATTAAAAGCGTGAATGACCTGACGGACGAAAAACTGACATTGTATTCAACAACAGAGGAAATGAACGCGGCTATCAAGGTGCAGGCTGAAGCGATTGATCTTTCAGTTTCAAAAAAATACGAAACGAAGACGACAGTCACAGAGAAGATCAAGAGTGCAAACGAACTGGCACAGTCAGCAGCGAACACGGCTGAAGAAAATGCGAACGATGAAACCGATAAAAAGCTGAAAGAGTATTCAACGACAAAGGAAATGAACGCGGCTATCAAATTACAAGCCGACAGCATCACGACTGAAGTCAACAAGAAGGTCAACAATTCGGAGTTCGGAACAAAGATCACACAGAACGCCTACAACGTGCGTGTGGCTTGGAATAATAACAGCAAATACATTCAGCTGGAATATGGTCAGCTTGCAATCTACAACGGCGATGTGACGGCAGCAGAAAAAAGAGCAGTATTTGACGAACGAGGAAATCATTTCTATCGTGATGGGTATTATGTCGGGAAAATAGGGACAAACGAATGGTCGGGGAACAACGCGCACAAAGGGCTTGTGTTCGATCTGGACTATCAGGGAAAATACATGGCATTTGCGCAGATGAAGTCACAGAGCGCAGGATCATACACAACGATGCTGTGCTTCTCACGCGCGAATAGTATATATGACCGGTACGGCATCCATCTGGGATGCGACTTTTATGGTCATTGGTTCGACATGTACAATGTTGATCTTCACGATGTCAATATAAACGGCTACGGCGTGGCAGATGGTAAAAGCATACCGATAGTGACAGAAATTCACGACAACGGAAACGGAACAGTCGGCTGGACGACATCATCAATCAGTGTCAGAGGTGGAATGATTACAGCAGTACCACAAGGGAGCGCGAATATATAATGAGTAAAGAAATCATAATTGAAGAAGATACAAAGACGGAAACAAAAGAAATGATCCTTGATCTGCCTGAAGGCGAAAGAGGGATCACAGAAGAAGAAACAGAAACAAAGGAACAGCAGATCAAAAACACGATGCTTGCGCAGATGGATTCAAAGCTGGACTTGATACTTGCATATCAGGAAGCTGCGCTGGAATAACAGGAGGATGGCACATGAAACCGATCGAACAAAGAATTGCTTGCGCGAAAGGAGAAATCCTGAACGCAATGGCAACAATCAGCACAGAACACGATCTGTCAGCGACAGTCATGGAAGGCGTGCTGGCTGACATACTGTCTGAAGTGAAGTCACAATCAAAGATGGAACTGCTGAACGCATACAACAAAGAAGTGAACGATGCACAACAGGAAATCAAGCAGCTGAAGGAAGAACTTGAAAAAGCGAAGGCAGCAGCAAAGAAGACATTGAAGACCGAACCTGACACCGATCAGGAAGGAGGGGGCGACAATGGCGATGCAGCTAATAACTGACATAACACTGGAACTGACAGGCGATGAACGCTTGTATATGGCATCAGCGAAGCAGGGCGACAAGCGCACACGATTCATCAGGATCGCGCTGACAAACAATGGCAAGGTGTTCACGATCCCGACAGGGTACATCGTCATTGCGAACATCAAAAAGCCAGACAAACACTTTTGCTATAACGAATGCACAGTGACCGAAAACAAAGTCATGGTCGAACTGACAAATCAGGCACTTGCGGCAGCAGGAACAGCACACTGCGACATTGAGATCAGGGACGCACAAAACGTGTATGTGTTATCTTCACAGGCGTTCACGATTGAGATTGAAGAAACGAACAGGAATGATGCTGCGATTGAAAGTTGCAACGAGATCACAGCACTGGAAAAGAAAGTGCAACAGTACATCGACAACATCGTTTCAACAAAAAATGACATCTTGAATGTTGAAGCCGCGATGAAGGTTGCTGAAGCTGCCAGAGCATCGGCAGAGGTTGACAGGATCAACGCTGAAGCACGAAGAAAGAAAAGCGAACAGGACAGGGAAATTGCTGAAACAGCAAGACAACAGCAGCTTCAGATCATGCAGGAAGCGACAGGGGCGGCGAACAATGCTGCTTCTTCAGCAAATACAGCAGCAGGAAAAGCAAACACGGCAGCGGCACGCGCTGAAGAAACATACAAGTCACAGGAAGAATTGCAAAAAATGTATGAAAAGATGCTGGACATCAAGGGAGCAGTCGGAAGCACGATTGACGGCGGCACAGCGATCAGCATTGATCCGATGACTTGCGATGGCGGCACAGCATTCACGACAGAGGAATGCGAAGCGGACGCAGGCACAGTGTAGGAAGGAGGAAGCACAATGGCAACATGGACAGTCAAACCTAAGAAGGACACGACAGCGAACTGGAAGGCTTCAGGACGCATCCTTGAAGTGAATGAATGGGGCGTTGAAGAAACTGCATCAGGAAAGTACATCTTGCGAATTGGAAACGGAAAAGACAAGTTTCTTGACCTTCAACCAGTTGTTGACACAGAAAACCTTGCAAAGATTTATTCGGAGATCAGCAACTTCAACGCAAACATGCAGCAGGCGACATCAGCCGCGAACGCAGCAGCACAGTCGGCACAGCAACAGGCAGCGGCAGCACAGGCAGGCGCGGCAGCTTGCAAGGACATCCAGAAGGGAATCAATTCAATGTCGGATTCTGCAACAGGGAAGAAGTACACGATCGGCGTTGAAGCAGGGCTTGTGTACTTGGAAGAAACAACATAACAGGAGGAAAACGATTTGGCAAGGCTTAATGTAGCAGACAAAGAAACGCTTGACGCGGTAAAAGCTGACACGACTGGAATCTTGAAACAGCTTCAGGATGCAGACGGAAAGTTCAGCAGTATCAAGAGATATGGAATCAAGATCAACAAGGCTGACAGCAATCCTGACACGCGCATCACATATCTGTATGACGCAGCAGGATTCACGCCAGCAAAGATGAACTTCACAGACGGATCATTCGACTTCGGTTCATGGGGCGAAGTGTTCTTCATTAAGCAGAACAGACCAGTCATGCTGAAGGCAGACAGAACAGTTGCGTATGAGTTAAACCACACAGACCATTCAAAGAAGCTGGACGGCACTGCATCCGATGTCGGGGACGCATCAACGACACTGAATGCGATGTCTGAATTTCCTTTGATGTGGCTGTGCCAGTACGAAGTCGGAAACTATGAATATATCATCGTATCTGACACAAGAGTTGACAGCAACTACAACGCAGATGCATACACAAGAGAAGATGGAAGCGTTGCAGATCATATGTACATGCCTATGTACGGCGGCAGCTATGACGGTGCGAAACTGCGCAGCTTGTCAGGAAAGAAACTGGACTGCAACACGAACGCACAGACAGAGATCAGCAGGGCAGCAGCAAACGGAACAGGCTGGACGATCATTTCATGGAGCAGAAGAAACTTGATCGAAAGCCTTCTGACATTGATCAGCAAGTCTGAAAACTATCAGGCGAAGTTCGGTCAGGGCGTATGTAGCACATATGTCAATGATTCATCAAAAGACTACGGAAAAGTTGTGACAGGAACACTGGACACAAAAGGGCAGTTCTTCGGCTATAATGACGGAACACATGAAGTGAAAGTGTTCTATTGCGAAAAGCCATGGGGAAACCGCTGGGACAGACTTGTGGGCTATATCTGCGACAACGGAACAATCAAAGTGAAGATGTCGCCGCCTTATAACCTGACAGGAAAAGACTACATAAAAGTCGGAACAGCGTGCAAGACAGAAGGATGGCAGAAAGACACATTGATGACGCGCTATGGACGATTTGTCAAATCTGTCGGCGGCAGTGCTTCGACATATCGTTGTTGTTATTACTGGATCAACGTGACGATCGTTGCGGTCGCGCTTGTCGGCGGTAGCACCAGCAACGGCGCGTACTGCGGTGCTTTCGTCAACTTGCACTCCGCTGCTTCGCTTGCGTATTGGTCCGTCGGTGGCTCGCCTTCTTGCGAAGAACCTTTGGCGGCATAGCCGCACAGGGGGACAGGGGGAGCAATCCCCCTTGAAGTGTAAGTAAAAAGAAAAATTAAATAATAGGGATATTGTGTGCGCCTTCCGATGCTTCTGCGTTGCGGTCGCGCTTGTCGGCGGTAACACCAACAACGGCGCGAACTGCGGTGCTTACGTCAACTTGAACAACACTGCTTCGAATGCGAATTGGAACATCGGTGGCTCTCACTCTTAACAATCATGGGACAATAACCTAATGCACACGATATTCCGCGCCACTTGGCGAAAGTTAAACCGAAGAAAGGGTTGTGCTAGTAGGGCGAAAGCCGTGAACGTGCAACAGGTGTTAAGAAGGAAACCTTTTGAATGAAGACATATAAACATATATTTGAAGAATTGCTGAAAGAAGAAAACATCACACAATGTTTTCACGATGCAGCAAAGCGCAAGACGACACGTCCCGAAGTCGCCAGAGTGCTGAAGGAAGAAAGAGAAGTCGGAAACGACAGACCTGAACCGCAATGTCTTCAGGAACATGTGAAAGCACTTCAAAAAATGCTGGAAGAAGAAACATATCAACCACCAGAACATAAAAAGATGCTGATAAACGAATATAGCTGCGGAAAGGTCAGGGAAATCATAAAACCTGAATTTCAGTATGAACAGGTCGTGCATCATTGCATCATAAAACAGCTTCAACCGATCGTACTTCATGGACTATATGAACACGCACTGGGAAGCATACCGAACAGAGGTTGTCACAGCGGAAAGAAGCAAGTTGAAAAGTGGATAAAAGGATATAGGGGAAAGAAGTTCTATATCCTGAAGGCAGATGTCCGACACTGCTTCGATACAGAAGACATTCGCGTAATTGAAACAAAGCTGAAACGCGTGATTAAAGACGAAAGATTTGTCAGATTATGCAGCACAGTCATGGAGCATGAAGCGACAATGAAGCCACCTGAATTTGATCGGGAATGGATCGAGGACGAACAATGGAAAGATACTGAATTTTTATCAGGACTTCCGCTTGGGTTCGTGACTTCACAATGGTTCACACAGCTGAACTATAAAGAACTTGATCATAAAATTGTTGAAGAGTGGAAGGAACTGGGCGGCGTTGACCATTCAATTCGATACGCGGACGACATTGTTGCGTTCGGAAGAAACAAAAAGAAACTTCACAGACTGAAAGATGTTATGTCGGAATATATGAAAAATGAAATGCATCAGAAAATCAAATACAACTGGCAAGTGTTCCGTTTTGAATATCCCGACAGGAAAGCACCGCCAGTCATTGACAAGAAGACAGGAAAAGAGAAACCGAAGACCAGAGGGCGTGCGCTGGACTTCATGGGATTTGTATTTCATTACAATCGCACAACGCTTCGCAAATCAATCATGAAGCGTGCGACAAAGAAGGCGCACAGAATCGCAAAGAAAGAGAAAGTCAACTGGTATGATGCTTCAGCAATGCTGGCATCAATGGGCTGGTTTACACATACGGACACTTATGGCTTTTATGAAGATCATATCAAGCCATATGTCAATATAAAGCAACTGAAAAAGAAAGTCAGCAAGCATTCAAAGAAAGGAGTGAAGAACAATGATGTCAGAATGGTATCAGTCAGAAAGCATGGACAAGCCGACAGAGTGGGACACGACATCAAGCCCGACAGTGGTCTATCAGCGAAAGAGCATCGCAGAGCAGATCAGGAAGGGCATTGACGGAGAAAAAGACCGCACTGTCTATGTGTACAGCGAAAGGACTATGACACAGGAAGAATATGCAAGACTTCAGGCAGAGCTTGAAAGTCCAGCAACAAAGATGATCATGCAGTCAATGTCATCAATTGAAATGAACGTGGCAATGATGCAAGAAATGATGGAGGTATAAGCATGGCAGAAACAAGCACAGGAACAAACACAGAAACAACCGAAAAGGTACACAGTAAAAAGTTCGATTCACTGAAGAAAAAGTGGGAAATGGACTATATCACAAAAGACACACTGAAAGGCTGGGTTGCGCTGAATGAGAAGAGAGCAGGAAAGGGCATCACAGCAGAGGAATACAAGGAAATTACTGGCGAAGAGTATGAAGCCAGTGAAGAATAATGACGCAGTTTGAATTGATCGACAGGCTGTGCGCTGTGAATACGCTTCTGACAGACATTGTCAGGGAACAGGCGGCAATCATGGCGCAGCATGGAATTGAACCGATACAGACGCAGGACGAAGCCACAGACAGGCTTGACGATCTATTCGGGAAGTATAAAAGGGCAGAAGACGAAAACGATGCAATCGAAGCAGCACTTCGCAAATATATTTGACGGAGGAAAAAGAAAATGACTATTGAAGTATCATTGTTACTTTCAGGCGTGTCGATTGCGTTTGCAATCTTCTTCGGAATCAGCACACGCAACAGAAATGTGAAGAAGGACACACAGGACGAAGCCAGAGAGGATGCAACGATCCTGACCAAACTGGAAAACATTCAGAATACTATGATTGAAGTGAAGTCTGAAATGGGATCATACAGAAACGAAATGAAAGAGATCAGGGAGTATTACATCAGGGCATCAGAAAGCCTGAAGCAGCTTCACAAGCGTGTGGATAGAATTGACAAGATCATTGATGAATCACATCCACATCAGTACATCGAAGAGTAACAGGAGGAAAGCGCGTGGAGAAGTACAGCTATACAATACCAGCAAGAAGGAAGAAAAGACGCAAGAAGTCACTGACAAGCTGGATCATGGAGTTTTCAAAAAAAGTTGTGATTGTCTGCGTGCTGCTTTACATCATCATTGAACTGTTTTCGGTAATAGCGATCTGGCACTTCGCAGACACATCGGTGCTGACCACGCTGATCAGCGAAACATCTGAAGTGCTTCGCATGGGTGTGTTCGGGTACATGATAAAGGCAGGAATTGAGAACTGGCAGAAAATCAAAAAAGGAAAGCAGGAAAGTGAAAACGAGGAAGGCGGTGCGAACGGATGAAAAATGCAGCTTTAATATTAAAAACAATTTATGATAATTTGCCGATGATCCTGACAATCATTGCGATTGTGGCAGGCATCGGGATCAAGGTCAGAAACTTCCTGAAGCAGTCAAAGGAAGACCAAAAGAAACAGCTTCAGGAGCAGGCAGACAAAGTCGTGGAACTGGTTGAAAAAAGCCTTCTGTCGATTGTATCAAAGGCAGAAAAGGAATGGGGAAGCGGCACTGGGACAATCAAGAAGTCATGGGTGTGGGAACAGATTCAGGCGCAACAGCAGAAGTTGACTGAATACATATCAGCAGGGCTGATCAGTAAAGACATGATTGACGATCTAATTGAAACAGCGGTCGATGAACTGAATGAACTTAAAAAGAAGAACCAGAAAGCAGCTGAAGCGGTCACACCGCTTGAAGAAAGGGAAGCGGCAGCGGTAGCAGCTGCGCTTCAGGCGCAGAAGATACAGACGGAATAAAAAGACAGGAGGTCAAAAGGAATGCTACATGCTTACATTACATCATACGCGATCTGCTTCATGGCGACAGTAGTCATCATTATGCTATTGCTGATCGCAGGCGTTGAGATTGACAAGGAAGAAGCGAAACATCACGGCGCAGAGGTTGAGCCGCCGCCAACAGCGAAGGACTGGATCGGGTATATATTAAAAGCATTCCTGATCGCCTTCGTGGTATCATTAGCAGCCCCACTGGTATTGATATTTTATATCTTCGTGATCGGTTGCATTATCATTTCAGCATTAACAGAAGAATAACAGGAGGAAAAGAACATGGGAACATTATGCGGATGGGCTAGTATTGACGAAAACGGAAAAGCAACAGGAGGACAGAAGGGCGATCAGACAGGTCGTGAAGTAAAGACTGGAAACTGGTATGACTTCGGTCAGACAGTCGTGCTTCGTTTCAAGGACAGAAACAAGGCATCGAAGGCGGCGACAGCGATGAAGCAGCTGTGCGCGAATGACAATGTCGGATATTGTCAGGGACACAGAACTTCACTGTACACAGAACTTGAAAAGGTCGGCTGGAATCCGACAGAATTGAAAACACCTTGCGAAACTGATTGCAGTGCGATGATGCCGCCAGTGCTTAAATGCGCAGGAATCAGCGTGTCAAAGGATATTTACACAGGCAACATGGTCAATGCTATTATGGCGACAGGAGAGTTTGAAAAACTCACAGGAAGCAAGTACACAGACACAGGCGACAATCTTATGACTGGCGATATTTCAGTGGCAGCAGGCAAACACACAATCATGGCACTGGAAAACGGATGCAACGTGTCAGGCGGCAACGGATCAGGAAACGGATCAGGCAACGGATCGGGAAGCGGATCAGGCAATAATCCAGCTGTACCATACGGAACAGCAAAGACAGCGACATTCACTGGATATGTGAACACAGGCGCGCTGAACGTCAGAAAGCAGCCTGATCCAAATGCAGACAAACTGGTGTCATATCCTTGCATCAAGCAGAACACAGAAGTCGGAGTGTGCGGAAGTGCAAAAGCACCGAACGGCGCATTGTGGTATTACATCTATATTGACGGAGCAAAGGGCAAGAAGTACGGATATGTAAACGCAAGATACATCACAGCGAAATAAGGAGGAAGCGCGATGGAATACTTCATGGGCGAAACATTCGACAAAGAGAAAAACAAGCCATACAAGAAACTGGATGCAGCAGAGAAAGCGGCAGAGAAAGTGAAAGCCGCTGTATTTGACGAAAATGGCGAAGCAGTAAAAGACTTCAGGGAAAAGGTTGAAACGCCAGCAGAGCCGCCGCAGACAGCCACAGATGACAATCAGGAGCAGCCGCCAGCAGACAACACCGATCAGGAAGGACAGGAGCAGCAGGCGACAATGACAGACAAAGTCCCTGAAGGTGCGCTGGACACTGACGCAGACGGAAACGTGCCGACATTCGATGCAGACGGAAATCAGGTCGGAACTGCAACGCCCGAAGAAAACAAAGCACCTGAAGTCGCTGTCACAGAAAACATTGACGGCGTGCCAGCGGTCAGAATCAAAGGGAAGATCAGAAGGGTGTTCAGTGGTAGCATCAGGATCAGAAAAGCCCCTTCATGGAGCAATGAAGCTGTCAGAGGTGCAACAGCATTCACAGAAAAGATTGTCACACATGTGATGGAAGTGGACGGAAAGCTGATGTACAAGACACTTGATGGATATTTCATCAGCGGCGATCCGAAGCTGGTTGAATACATCGAAGAATAATGTCGATAATTTTGGAGTAAAAGAGAAGCAAGACGGACAATGCGCCGCCTTGCTTTTATTTTGTCCACATATAGGGGATAACTGTGTGGATAATCACAATATATTGATTGTACTAACAAAGCAGTACCGACAGGCAATCTGGACTCCAAAACGAGTCAGGATGTATTGGGACTTTTAAAA
>ERZ1032794.403-NODE-403-length-12352-cov-6.248841_pt1 | contig 12352 bp, 8 predicted proteins | sample MGYA00516957_ERZ1032794 | MGnify/ENA primary metagenome ERZ1032794 (study PRJEB33719, sample SAMN04262543) | wastewater metagenome | biome: sewage system; feature: street-access sewage; material: sewage | place: Peru: Lima | collected 2013-01-15 ... | reverse complement strand
ACTTGTTTATTGCCAGTGGCTCGATGGAGGGCTTATGGATTTTAAATTTTTTAGGAACAGAATAAAAGTATCTATATACAGCATAGGGATTTTTGCCTTCTTCCTATTGGTTTCTTTAGTGAGCCTGTATGTTGTGCGCGATAAAATATTGGATAATTCGCATATTATGGGCGAGCAGATGGCAGCACGCTTTGCCACCAGGGAAACAGGACGCATAAAAGCTCAGGAAATGCTGCTGCGCAGTGCCGCACAGAACCTGGCGCATATGCTGGAGATGAAGCCTGATATGTCGGATGCGGAGCTGGAGGAGGCTTTGACGCATTTTACCGACTACATGGAAAAAAATGCGGATGTAGGCCGTTTTGACATGTGCGCTGTCGTTCACGGACATCTTATCGGCAAGCGTCTGGAGGGACAGCCGGCGGATGTTGCTTCGCTGAAATGGTATCAGGCAGCGCTGAGCAATAAAAGCGGCGTAGCCTATACTAATTTATATCAATACGGCAAGAATAATGAGCGCCTGCTGACGATGGCCGTGCGCTTTAGCGATAACAATGTACTGGCGATGAATCTTTATCCGGAGCGTCTGAATGGCCTGCTGAGTGACAATAAGCTGCCGAAGGACAGCTATTACTACCTTTGCGATCCGTCCGGTAATATTATGTTTACCATCAATGACCGCAATCTGTCGATAGAAGAAGAGCAGCCTTATGTAGATAAAATTTTTAAGGAAATCCGCAATTCCGGCAGTGATGTATCTTATATCACCGACTACGATGGCAATAAGCGCGGTGTTTACTACAAAGTTTCGGAAAAGGGCTGGATATCTATCGTAACAATTCCTTATGATTTCCTGATGGGTGATTATAAGGATTTGATGCATTGGTTCAGCCTGACGCTGGCTATTTTCCTGCTGCTGGCTGCCGGTTTGGCACTGCGCGAGCATTTGCTGAACAGGGAGCTGCAGAGCATTAACGAGGTTATCCGCGTTATGAGCAAATCATTCCTGGCTGTGTTCAGAGTTAATTATATTACAGGACGCTATTATATGCTGAAAAGTACCCCGCCAGGACCTCAGGAGCCTGAGGGCGATTATGATGAGCTGCTGCAGGAGCTGATAAAGAATGTGGAACCGGAGGCTACCGAAGAATTTGCGACCAGCTTTGCGCGTGAGCATATCAAGAATCTGGTGGAGCGTCATATCAATGACTTCGGCGGTGAGTTCCGCTATCGCTTTGGCAAGGAATACAGATGGCTGAATGTCCGCCTGATGCGCGATGATTTGCTGAATGAGGACGAAGCAGTTTTCTTCTTCCGTGAGGTAGACGCCGAAAAGCAGAAGGAGCTGGAGCATATTCAGGTGACGGAGCAGGCGCTGCAGGTAGCACGTGAAAATGCCAAGTCCAGAAACATGTTCTTCTCTGCACTGTCGCACGATATGCGTGCGCCTCTCAACGGCATTATCGGCATGGCTGAGCTGGCAGAGCTGCACAAGGATGACTGCGGACAGGTGAAGGAATATATCCGCAAAATAAGCGCCGCAGGGCAGCAGCTGCTGACCTTGATTAACGATATTCTGGAAATGGCACGCCTGGACAACGGCAAGGTGGAGCATGTGCAGGAAACCTTTATGATTGCCAAGGTAGCGCAGGATACCAGCGATATTTTTGCGGCGCAGGCCGAGCTGGAGCAGAAGTTCTTTGACTCTCAGCTGATGCTGCAAGAAGATGAAATGGTGAGCGGCGATTTGCAGGGCTTGCAGCAGATTTTGAATAATATTTTGTCGAATGCGCTTAAATATACCAAGGCGCATGGCAAAATCAGCTTTTTGGCGCGTCGTGAGCCGGGCAATGAGCGCAACCGCGTGCATTATACCTTTGTCATTAAGGATACCGGCTGCGGTATGTCGGCCAAATTCCTGGAGAAAATCTATAAGCCGTTTGAACGCGACAGCCGTTTCGGTGTGCCGCGCGTTACCGGTACAGGTCTTGGCATGACGATTGTCAAAAGCCTGGTGGAGCGTATGGACGGCAGCATTCATATCAGCAGCCGTGTTGATGAAGGCACCTGCGTAATTATTTCTCTGCCGTTCAATATTGTGAAAAAGGTAGAAAGCAAGCCTCAGGATGCAATGCCGAAGTTGGAGGATTTTGCAGGCTGCAGAATTCTGGTAGCAGAGGACAACAGTATCAACATGGAGATTATCAGCGAGCTGCTGACGATGAACGGTCTGGAGGTATTGCCGGCAAGCAACGGCAAGGAGGCTGTGAACCTGTTTGAGTCTTCGGAGGAGGGCAGCATCAGCATGGTGCTGATGGATATGCAGATGCCGGAAATGGATGGCTGTGAGGCTGCCGAGGCTATCAGAGCTTTGCCGCGTGAGGATGCGCGTAAGGTGCCGATTCTGGCGCTGACAGGCAACAGCGGCAGTGATGACGTGGAACGCGCGATGGCTGCCGGCATGAATGATTTTATGGTGAAACCGGTACAGATGAAGCTGCTGGCACAGATGATGGGTGCGTATCTGCAGCATTAAGAGCAGAAAGGGGTGCGAAACTGTGCATTTACAGGAACTGCCGCAGTATGTGGCGATTGATATTCAGGAGGCGCTGGAGGAGCGCTTTATGGAAAGTGAAGCTATGTATGTGCGTTTTTTGCGCAAGCTGCTGACAACCGATGATTATAAATTGATGGAGGAGGCTGCGGATGCAGAAAATTGGCAGGAGGTGCTGCGCTATGCGCACAACCTGAAGGGTGTGTGCGCAACACTGGGGCTGACAGGCTTGCAGGCACAGTTTGCCGATATTGTGAGCATGCTGCGCAGTGAGGGTTATACCGTGCCGCAGCTGCAGGCAAAGCTGGTTGCGGTGAAGAATGACTGGCAGCGCACGCTGCAATATATTGAGCAGCTGGAGAGCGCATGATGGAAATAATAAGTGTAGCAGTCGGCGGTGCTTTGGGCGCAGTGTGCCGTTATCTGCTGGGAAATTTTATCAGCAGGATGAGCGGCAGCGCCCTTCCTTGGGGAACCTTTGCCATAAATATCATAGGCTGCTTTTGCATGGGACTCTTAATGACGCTGATTGTGGAGCGCGGGCTGCTGCCTGCGGCCTGGCGCCTGTTCTTGTGCGTAGGCCTGTTGGGTGGCTTTACCACATTTTCCTCGTTCGGCTATGAAAGCCTGATGCTGCTGACGGAGGGGAATGTCGCCGCCGCGGCAGCGTATAGCGGCGGCAGCCTGCTTTTGGGACTGCTAGCTGCTTTTGCAGGTGTCCTTGCAGGAAAAGGGGTATGAGGCTGACGCTGTAAGGAATAAACAACACTTGTGAAAATGTATGTTATAATCAGTGATATAGACTATGCGCAAAAGCAAGGGGGAGAATCATATGGGATTATTGTTAAATACTCTCTCTCCGGCAGTGTTATACGAGGAGATGGCTAAAAGTACATATTTTGTTGATAAAACAGCCTTTATAGGCCAAATGCTGCAGCGTATAGGTACCAATGGCAAGTATGTGTGCATCACACGTCCGCGCCGTTTTGGCAAAACTGTTATGGCTAATATGCTGGGAGCATTTCTGACTAAGAGCGCTGCTACGAAAAAGCTTTTTGCACAGTTAAATATAGGCCGTGATGCTGAGGCTATGCAGCATATTAATCAATACAATGTTATTTATATTGATTTCAGCAGAATCAGCAGCAATGATTACCAAAGCTATATAGATAATATTGCCGATGCCTTGAAGAAGGATTTGCATAAGGCGTATCCCGATGTTGATTATCGTGCGGCAGGCGGCGTAGCTGAGGATTTGGAAAGAATTACTGCAGCGACGGGCGAAAGGTTTATTTTCATTTTTGACGAATGGGATGCAATCTTTCATGCTGCCTTTATTTCCGAAGATGACAGAAAAAAATACCTGCTGTTCCTAAAGGATTTGCTTAAGGACAGAGTATATGTTCAGCTGGCGTATATGACTGGCGTACTGCCGATATCAAAATATACCAGCGGCTCGGAATTAAATACCTTTGCGGAATATAATATGGCTACGATGTCATTATATAGTGATGTTTTTGGCTTTAATGATGCGGAAGTAGATGCTCTGTTTGCAAAGTATCAAGCTTTGACGGCTCAACCGCAGGTTACACGTGAAGGCTTAAAAATATGGTATGACGGCTATCACACTGCTGCCGGCAATTTACTGTATAATCCGCGTTCTGTGGTTATGGCTTTGCAGAATAACCAGCTTTATAATTATTGGACCAGCTCCGGACCCTATGATGAATTGTTTTACTATATCCGCAACAATGTGACGGCGGTGCGTGATGATTTGGCGCTGATGGCTGCTGGTGAACGCATACCCTTGAAAATACAGGAATAAGCGGCCATGCAGCTGGAGCTTAATACAAAGCAACAGATTTTTTCGGCGATGGTTGTTTATGGCTTGCTGACATATGAAAACGGTAAAGTGTTCATCCCTAACAAAGAATTGATGGATAAATTTAATGAGCTGCTCCTGAACAAGGATTCCTTGGGCTACGTACATCAGCTGGCGGTAAAATCGGAAGCGATGCTGCAGGCTACGCTGAAAGGCGATACCGCTACAATGAGCAGGGTTTTGGAATTTGTGCACAATACGGAAACGCCGCTGTTAGCGTATAACAATGAGACCGAACTGGCTGCTGTTGTTAATCTCATATATCTGGCAGCACGTGACAGATATAATGTCCAAAGGGAGGATAAGGCCGGGACAGGCTATGTTGACTTTATCTTCTATCCCTATCAGGAAAACGATGATTGTCTTATATTAGAGCTGAAGGTGGATCATACGCCTGAGGAAGCGATTGAGCAGATTAAACGCAGGCAGTATGCGCTCAAATTTGCCGGAACTCTGGGAGATGGCAGCAAGCGTTATAAAGGACGGATTTTGGCTGTCGGTATAGGCTATTCCAAGAAAACAAAACAGCACCGCTGTAAGGTAGAGGTGCTGCAGAAGTAGTTGGCTGTATTATGATGAAAATAGGGAGTGAATAAGGTGAAAATTGAAAGCGGAAGAATGCTGAATGACTATATTGAACCTAACAAAAAACAGTACTGCATTCCTGTTTTTCAAAGGGATTATGCATGGACTGAAGAGCAGTGTACAAAGCTTTTTGAAGATATAGTGATGGCATATAAAAAAGACAGACCTCATTTTTGTGGTTCTTTCGTGTATGCACCTTTGGGTTCTAAAAAACATATTGATTCATATATAATTATTGATGGCCAACAACGCTTTACGACGCTTTATATCTTGATAAAAGCACTTGCTGATTCAGCAGATGATGATAGAGATAAGGATGCTCTGCAAAGATATCTCTACAATGAAGATAAATTTGACAGATATGGCTTAGACGAAAAAAGCAAGCTGAAATTAAAACCGGTAAAAACTGATAATGATCAACTTCTGTTATTAATGTCAGGAAAAATAGAGCAGATGGATAAGAGCAGGCGAGGCATAATTTATCATAACTATATGCTTTTTATGCAATTAATAAAATCATTTCTTGAGGAATCAAGTGCTAATTCTGTACTGATGATTAATGATGGGATAGAAAAGCTGATTTGTGCAGATATTAGATTAGATACAGACGATAATGCTCAAGAAATATTTGAAAGAATTAATTCAACAGGCATTAAGCTAGGATTAGCAGATTTGATTCGTAATTATATATTAATGACTGATACAGATCAAGAACGTTTATATGAAGAGTATTGGCTTACTGTGCAGAACTTGTTGCCTGATAAATTGCTTGATAACTTTTTTATAGATTATCTGAATATGAAAAGCGATGGCTTTGTAAAAGAAAGTGAAGCCTATAAAAGCTTTAAACAGGTATATGTAGAAGGTAAGTATGACAATGAGAAAATGCTTCAGGAAATTTTGCATTACGCAAAGCAGTATTATGTATTTTGTTATGGAAGCAGTGATTTTGGCGCTGAAGTAAATAAAGCTTTAGCAGGCTTGCGCAAGCTAAAGCAGACTACGGTATACTTATTTTTGTTCAGAGTTTTTGATGATTATGAAAATGGAATTATTAATAAAAATGAACTGGCGAGAGTGCTCAAAATGCTTCTAAGCTACAGTATAAGAAGACTTGTTTGTGAGATTGGTTCTAATACTCTGCGTGGATTATATAAGACTCTTTATGGACGTGTATTCGAACAAAAAGAAAATAAAAATACATACTACGATTCTCTAGTTTCGTTCTTTCTGCAACAAACCTCGAAAAATACAATACCATCAGATAATGAGTTTGTGACAGCATTGCAAGAAAAGAATCTTTATAGTAAAAATGCTCTTTGCAAATATTTACTCTGTGCAATCGAAAACCAAGGCAAGGAAACATTAGATACAGAAAATCTAAGCATTGAGCATATAATGCCACAAAATAAAAATTTGTCGATGTCGTGGCAAAAAATGTTAGGAGAAAATTGGCAATCTGTGCATGAAAAGTATCTTCATACGCTCGGTAATTTGACATTAACAGGGTATAATAGTGAGCTTGGAGATAAGCCGTTTGAAAAAAAGAAAGAGAAATTGGAAGAAACCATTACACATATAGCTGTTCTCTATAGTGATGTTAAGGATAAGAGTGAATGGAATAGCGTAAATATGGAAAAACGTGCAAAACGTTTGGCTGAGATTATTTTAAAACTATTTCCTATTGAGCAACCAAAAACAAAAATTGAATTTACTGATCCCCACTATAAGCTTTATACATTAGCGAATCCGGATGATGCTACTTATAAAACAGTAAATTATTTTGAGTTTTTAGGAGAACGTGTGAATGTTAGTAGTTTTGCTGAGATGGTAAGGTCTATTGCCCAAATTTTGTACGATATGGACAATAGCATTATTGATGATATGGCTAAGAAACATGAACCACTGCCGGAATGGACAACACCTGCGTTTTCTTATGAAGAAGACGGTGTACGCAATCCGTTTAAGTTGAGAAACTGTAACATTTATATTTCAACAGGTTATTCTGCATCTGCATGTATATTTTTCATAAGAGGTTTAATGAAAAAGTATGAGTTCGATATTAGTGAGGATTTTGTTTATAGTGCAAAACCTAACAATACATCGATAAATTAGCCTTTTTTCGCTCTCCTGATATTCAGCACAGCAATCGCCGCAAATATCAGTCCCATGCCGATGATTTTCACCGGCGTCAGAGCTTCCGCAAAGAAGATGACACCGACGGCGGCAGCCACAAAGGGCTCAATCGTCGCAAGGATGGAGGCCTGTCCTGCTTCAATCTGCTCCAGTCCCTTGGTGTAGAGCAGATAAGGAAGCACGGCGCAGAGCAGGCCAAGTCCTAAAGCACTGCCGATTGCCTGCAAATCGATGGTTGCAAGACGCTGATAATTAAAATCTGCGAGCGGCCAGGAGGCAATGAGTGCGAGATAAAAGGTGTAGGCGGTGATGGTGAGTGACGAATACTTACGCACGGCGTACTTGCCGAAAATGCTGTACAGCGCATAGCCGAAGCCACTGCCCAAACCGTAGAGCAGGCCGCTGAGCGTAAGCGTAAGGCTGCTGCCGAAAACGCCGGTGACACAGGCGCAGCCGCTGAAGGTGAGCAGCAGAGCGAGTGCCTTGGTGCGCGTGAAGGCTTCACCGAAGCATACCAGCGACATAAGCATGACAAAGACAGGCGCGGTATAAAGCAAAAGCGCTGCTACCGCCAGACTTGTCTGCTGCATGGCGTTGAAGTAGCAGTAGTTGAAGAATACCAGGCTGCAGATGCCGGTGCCTACGAAGAGCCAAAGGTCACGCAGTCTGATGCGCAGGGCAGCACGTCCTGAGCGCAGCAGCGGCAGCGTGACGCAGATTGCCGCTGCCAGCGAACGCAAGGCAACTATTTGCATGGAGCTGAAGCCTTGTGCTGCCAGTGTTCTGACGAAGAGCCCGATTAAACCCCAGCAGACAGCAGCGGAGATGATATAAAGATAGGCCTTTGTTTTCATTGCTCAGCCTGCTTTTTGCCGTGGCCCCAGAAGGTGTGGAATTTTTGCAGCAGCTCCTTGCCGGGCTTGGGCGGCCACAGCTCCTGCCTGTCGCTGTCACGCATGGCTGCCGCCAGATGCTCGTAGATTTCCGGATATTGCGCATCGAGTGCTGCGATATGCTCCTTGATGTCCTGACGCATGGTGTGACCGTCATAGGGACAGGGGTTTTTAATGGGCTTCAGTCCCAGCTTTGCCACCAGCTCGCGGATTTCCTGCTCGCGGTAGTAGAGCAGCGGGCGCAGTACCGTGATGCCGGAGCGCGACAGTGGCGTTACCGGCAGAAAGGTGCGCAGCTGGCCGCTGGTCACCAGATTCATGAAGAAGGTTTCTACGGCATCGTCATTGTGGTGCGCCAACGCCACCTTGTTGAAGCCAAGCTCCTGTGCACGGCGGTTGGTGGCGGCGCGGCGGAAGTAGGCGCAGGTGAAGCAGGGGCTGCCGCCTTTCTTTGCGTGTGCCGCCATTACGTCAACATCGTCGCTGTAGTGTGTAAGGCCGAACTGCGCGCAGAAGGCCTCCAGCTCCGCCTTGGGAAAGTTGGGTGCGAACATGCCGTTGACGGTATAGCAGGCAAGGTCGAAGGGTATCGGTGAATATTTTTTGATTTCCGCCAGCATGGCTGTCAGAAGCATGCTGTCCTTGCCACCGCTGAGGCCGACGAGAATGCGGTCGCCCGGCTGCAGCATATCGAATTCTATAATAGCCCGCCACAGCTTGCTTAAATCCTTGGCGGGAACGAAGGTGCTTTTCTTAGTCATCTGTATAATCTCCTTTTGCATTACATAGCATTATTTTAACACAATGCAGCTGCTTTTCCTAGTATATCTCTAGGCTAAAGCGGCTGCTTTTCTTCGCCTAAGTAACACGTTTTGTGATATAATATTTAAGTCAAAAATATTTTTACCCAAGAAGAGGATGCAGGTGCATCCGTGAAATATTATGGAGGCTAACGACTGATGACCGATACAATGCAAGGACTCAATAAAGAGCAGCTTGATGCAGTACAGACTATTAACGGACCGATGCTGATTCTGGCAGGTGCAGGCAGCGGCAAGACAAAGGTGCTTACCTGCCGTATTGCGCATCTGCTGCAGCAGGGGGTGCGTCCCTATCGCATTTTGGCGATTACCTTTACCAATAAAGCCGCCGAGGAAATGCGCGAGCGTGTAGACCGTATGGCAGGCGCTGCGGCCAGAGATGTGTGGCTGTTTACCTTTCATGCCTTCTGTGCCCGTCTTTTGCGCTATGAGCTGGAAAATCTCAACGGCTATGCCAATAATTTTGCAATTTACGATACAAGTGACAGCAAAAACCTGATTAAACAGGTGCTGAAGGAAATGAATCTGGATGAAAAGCGTTTCCCGTTGCCGGCGATTATCAGCCATATCAGCAACGCGAAAAATGCTTTACTGTTGCCAGATGCCTACGCTCGTGAGGCCTCCGGCTACTATGAGCAGCAGGTGGCAAAAATTTATGATGCTTATCAGAAAAAGCTACAGGCCAACAATGCCGTAGACTTTGACGATTTGCTGCTGCTGGCGCTGCGTCTGCTGCAGGAAAACCCTGCGGTAAGAGAAAAATACCAGCGCAAGTTTGATTATCTGATGGTTGACGAATATCAGGACACCAACCATGCGCAGTACTTGCTGACAAAGCTGTTGGCTGCAGGCCACAGAAACATCTGCGTAGTAGGCGATGCCGACCAGAGCATTTACGGCTGGCGCGGCGCCGACATCCAGAATATCCTCGATTTTGAAAAGGATTACCCCGATGCCAAGCTGGTAAAGCTGGAGCAGAACTACCGCAGTACGCAGGTTATTTTGGACGCTGCCAATGCCGTTATCGACAATAACAGCGGACGCAAGCCGAAAAATTTGTGGACTGCCAACGGCAACGGTTCGGAAATCATCTATTATCAGGCGAACGATGAAAGAGATGAAGCACGTTATGTGATTGAAAATATGCAGAAGCTGCAGCTGAATGAAGGCGCTAAGCTGGGCGATATGGCGGTGCTGTACCGCACTAACGCGCAGTCGCGTGTATTCGAGGAAATGCTGATTAAGAGCGGTATCGCCTATACGATGGTCGGCGGTACGAAGTTCTATGAGCGCAAGGAAATCAAGGATGCGCTGGCTTATCTGCGCTTGCTTTATAATCCGCATGACAGCCTGAGCCTGCTGCGTATTATCAACGTTCCGCGCCGCGGTATCGGTGATGCGACGCTGGCACGTCTGCAGGAATATGCCAATGCCAGCGGACAGTCCCTGTTTGAGGTAGTGACCAATGCAGCGGATGTTCCCGGTCTTGCGAGCCGTTTTGCCAATAAGCTGGACGAGCTGAGCGGTCTGCTCTTTGAGCTGATGGGCGAGGCTGCCGATGTGCCGGTAAAACAGCTTTTGGATGATGTGCTGCTGAAAACCGGTTATCTGGAGGAGCTGCAAAGCAGCAAGGACCCGCAGGACGAAAGCCGTGTGGAAAACCTGAAGGAAATGCTGAGCGTAACCGAGGAGTTCGCAGTTAAATGCGAGCGTAACGGCGAAGAACCGACGCTGGAAAACTTCCTGGCTGACGTAGCGCTGGTTGCCGATATTGATGATGCGGAGCTGGGTGAGGAGGCAGTTACCCTGATGACGCTGCATTCCGCTAAGGGCTTGGAATTCCCCGATGTCTTTTTGGTAGGTATGGAGGAGGGTATCTTCCCGCATTCCCGCACATTGATGAATGAGAATGAGATTGAAGAGGAGCGCCGCCTGTGCTATGTAGGCATTACGCGTGCGGAAAAGCATTTGTTCCTGAGCAACGCCAGAACACGCACTATCTACGGCCGCACGCAGTATTACACCCCGTCCCGCTTCCTGCAGGAGGTGCCGCGTAATCTGGTGCATGTAATCAAACGTCCGGTAGTGCAGCGTCCGGCGATGACTTCGCAGGTACACAAGCCTACTGCCAAGGAAAACGCCAACTGGTTCGAGCAGCATAAGGCCAGCTTCTTCCCGAGGGAAAGTAGTGCGGCGGCAGGCTGCAGCTTCCGTGTCGGCGATAAGGTTATGCATAAAAAGTGGGGCGCAGGCACGATTGTTACCGCTAAGGCTGCAGATGACGGCCAGGAGGTTACGGTTGCTTTTGCAGGCGGCGGTATCCGCAGCCTGCTGACGAAGTATGCTAAGCTGGAAAAGCTGTAAGCAGCGGCTTTCCGGATAAAAATGTTGGAGGATAAAGCAATGGCAGAAATGGATTTGTTTGCTGATGAGCGTGCAGCGGATTTGGCCGAGGCCGAAAAGCTGCGCCGCGAAATCCGTCATAACGAGTATTTATATTATGTATTGGATGCGCCGGAGATTACGGACGCTGAATATGACCGCATGATGGTGCGCCTGCGTGAGCTGGAGGCGCGCTATCCTGACAGCATTCCGGCCGATTCGCCTACGCAGCGCGTCGGCGGTCGTGCTTCCTCGCAATTTACCGAGGTGCGTCACTTGGAGCCGCTGCTGAGCCTGGGCAATGTATTTTCCGCCGAGGAGCTGCGTGCCTTTGATGAACGTGTTCGCAGCGGTCTGCCTGCAGGCAGCAAGGTGGAATACGTTATGGAGCCGAAGATTGACGGCCTGGCCTGCAGTCTGATTTACGAAAACGGTAAGCTTGTTCGCGCCGCTACCCGCGGTGACGGCGTAGTGGGCGAAAATGTTACGGCCAACGTGCGCACCATCCGCAGCATTCCGCTGACGCTGAAGGTTCCTGAGGGTGAAGCAGTGCCGGAGCTTTTGGATGTGCGCGGTGAGGTTTATATGCCGCGTCAGGCGTTTATGCGTTTAAACGAGCAGCGCGCGGAGCGCGGCGAGAGCGAGTTTGCCAATCCGCGTAATGCGGCGGCAGGCAGTCTGCGCCAGCTGGACCCGCAGGTAACGGCAAGCCGTAGCCTGAGCTTTTTTGCCTACTATCTGGTAGGCGAGGGTGCGCAGCCTAAGCACAGCGAATCGCTGGCTTTGCTGGCGCGCTACGGCTTTAAGGTGAGCGAAAATTATAAGGTTGTCGAAAATATCGACGAGGCGATTAAATATATAGGCGATTTCAACGAGCTACGTCAAGGACTGTCCTATGATACCGACGGCGCTGTTATCAAGGTCAACGATGTTTACCAGCAGCGTATTCTGGGTGCGACAGGCAAGGATCCGCGCTGGGCCACGGCCTATAAATATCCGCCGGAGCAGGCGGAAACTACGCTGGAGGATATCGATTGGCGTGTGGGACGCACAGGCGTACTGACACCGACGGCAGTGCTGACACCGGTAAAATTGAGCG
>ERZ1032794.401-NODE-401-length-12382-cov-8.878803_pt1 | contig 12382 bp, 10 predicted proteins | sample MGYA00516957_ERZ1032794 | MGnify/ENA primary metagenome ERZ1032794 (study PRJEB33719, sample SAMN04262543) | wastewater metagenome | biome: sewage system; feature: street-access sewage; material: sewage | place: Peru: Lima | collected 2013-01-15 ... | reverse complement strand
GATCTGGACTTTGATGCAGCCGATGGGCGTGGCACCATCTCAGTCAGCAAGACCATGCAGCGAGCCAACAAGGACGCTTTGGAAAAGCTCGACCCCAATCAGGTCTACCACACCTTCCCGGACAGGCGTGAGGGCAGCAAGTCCTCTCTCATCCTGAAAAAGCCTAAGACCAAGAAGTCCAACCGTGTCCTGTATATGACCAAACCTCTGAAAGAGGAACTTCAAGCATGGCTTGAAAAGCTCAAACAGGACGAGCAGAACGCTCCGGAGAAGTACAGCAACTGCGGTCAGCTGTTTCGTCTCCCGGACGGCCTGCCTATCGCGCCGGAGTTGCTGACAAAATGGTACCGCCTGTGGAGAGCCGAGCATCCAGAGTTTGAACAGATCGTGTTCCACGGTCTGCGGCACTCCAGTGCCACCTACCAGCTTTTGCAGTCTGACGGTGACTTCAAGTCAGTGCAGGGCAATACCGGTCATGCAACTGCTGCCGCCCTGATGGACACCTATGCCCACACGCAGGACAAGCCCCGGCTGAACTGATCGAGAAGATCGAAACCAACTTCTATTCCCAAGACCTGACCCCGGCAGCACCCCAGCCCCGGCAAAACGAAAAGCCGGCGGCAACAAAAATCTCCGGCAAAGAGATCCTTGAAGCCATCCGGCTGATGGACGCAGACGAACGCAGAGAATTGACGAGAGCCTTGTTCGCCTAAAATTTCTTCTTTTTATGCAAAGGAAAGCAGGCTGTGCAAACCTTGCGCAGAAAAGCCCCCGATTCGGGCAAATGTGCAAACGGTGTGCAAAAGTGTGCAGCCACTTTCCTACATAAAGAAAGAACGCCAAATCTTACGATTTGACGTTCAATATCTGGTGCACCTCGCGCACTCATATCCGAACTTTTCTCCGCTTTCACGGCTTCTCCGAAAGCGACCGTTTCCGTACCTTCCTTATAATTAAAGGTGATGAGGACCTTATCATCATACAGGTAAATCGCATTGATGAAGGTATCCACCAGTGCCTGCCGCTGCTCCGGCTGGGTCATATCCAGCTTGCGGAAGCGAAGCAGCCAAAACCGGACGAATTCTTCTTTCATCTTCGGTTTTGCCAGCCGTTCCTCTGCAATGCGGGCTTGCAGTTCCTTCCGCTGTTCTTCCAGCGCTTCCAGCCGCTCCTTGGTGGAGCTGGTCAGAATGCCCATCTGGATGGCGTTCAGCATATTGGTGATGCCTACTTCCGTTTCTTTCAATTGCTTTTCGTAGATGGGCAAATCCGTGCTTTCCTGATTTTGCAGTTCCATGACCTTGGCGATGATAGCATTCATGGAAGCGTCATCTTCCACCAGCTTCATGGTTTCGTTGACCACCAGATCTTCCAGCCACTGTTTCCGCACAGCCTTTTTATCGCAGGTCTTTTTCTTCTTGGCAGCAGCACACTTGTAATAGGTGTACATTTTCCCAGTGTGGCTGACACCGCTTTCGCCGAACATCAGTGCTCCGCACTTGCCACAGTACAGCTTGGTGGTGAGCAGATAGCTTTCCTCTGCCTTATGACGGGCAGGGGCCTTTTTATTTTTCGCCAGCTTTTCCTGCACCTTGTTGAACAAGTCCTCCGATACCAACGCCGGGATCGCATTGGGCTGTACCACATCCCGCAAACGCAATTCGCCGATGTACCGGCGATTACTCAGCATCCGCTGAATGGTGTTATAGGACATCTCCCCGCCCATTGAATTTTTGATGTTGTGCGCCTTTAACCAATCCCGCAGGTCAGTCATGGTCGCACCGTCCGCATACTTCTGGAACGTCTGCTCCACATACGGAGCCAGCAGCGGATCAGGCTTGTAATGCCGGTTCTCGTCAATCACATAGCCAAACGGAACTGTTCCGCCATTGTACACGCCTTTCAGCGTGTTTTCGGTCATGCCACGCACGACCTTTTCAGACAAGTCAGCAGAGTAATACTCCGCATATCCTTCCAGAACGGATTCCAGAATGATACCCTCCGGGCCAGCCGAAATGACTTCTGTTGCCGACACCAGCTTCACACCATTGCGTTTCAGCTGGGTCTTGTACCGTGCGCTATCGTAGCGGTTCCGGGCAAAGCGGTCGAGCTTCCAGACAATGATGACATCAAAGATGCCGCGCTCACTGTCCTTGATCATCTGCTGGAACTGTGGGCGGTTGTCTGTCTTGGCAGAGATGGCACGGTCGATGTAGTGCTTCACCACTGTGAAGCCATTCTTTTCCGCATAGGCGGTGCATTCCCGAATCTGACCTTCAATGGATTCCTCGCGCTGGCTGTCAGTTGAATAACGAGCATAGATCACGGCGGTCATGGCAAGCACCTCACTTTTACACATCATTGAACAGTGATACGTTCATCGAATCAATGTTTCGTATAATGTATATATCATATTTTACTGCCGCTTTCAAGAGTTATTTCTCGTTTTATTATAAAATTTTTGTGGTGTTTTTGTAAATGAAAAACTTTAGGAAGTTATTGGAATAAGATCCAGTCAACAATCTCAAATCACATACCTTTTTTCCTCACAGCAATACTGCCCGGCAAATCCACATCAAACCATCGAATTTTTCCGTTGTCCACCCGCTCAAACCGGTTATCCAGCCCACAACCCATATTGACGCATACCGCATTCGGGTACTCTCCAATCAACCGCTTCATTTCCTCATCAAACATAATCGTCCGCGCAATCACGCACTCGTGAGTAACCAGCTTGTCATAATTCTTTGTGTCCACGCCAAGAGTCTCAATGATCTCTACCGCCTTCTGGTCCCGCACTCTCGGATTTTTCCGCTTTGTTTCGCTTGCACGGTTCGACAGCGGAATCAAAGCGGTGGTCTCCACATCTCCTGAATCAATATTCATTGCCTCTTTCCTTTCTGGAACTTACCTATCCATGCCATACTCCCCACAATAATGAAACCGCTGCGCCAATCATATTACCTGCTATGGTCATAATGGCAATCACAGTAAGAACCGCCGGCGGCAAGGGTAAACTCTCTTGTAAATTTCGTAAATTCATTCATGCTGTAATCCTCCGTATCTACACAAAGCAAGAAACACTCTTACTTTTTTCGTGTTTTAGTTATAAAAAAGATTATAATTTTTCTGTCAAAACATCCATTTGCTCACAAATATCAATCAGTTCTTTTTCTTTTGCACAATTCGGACCTATGGTCACTTTCTTAAGAATCAGTCCGGCATAGTCGAATGAATACTCAATCCCTTTGTATCCCAGTATTTTTTTCTTACCTGGGGCAATTCTACCTCCCATAGGTCCTTGTTCATCATTATAAATATCACCACACAAAAATCTCAATTCATGTTCTCTTTGATATTCAAAATCTTTAGTAACCCATGGCAAAATAGCTAATTTCTCTATTGTTTTAAAATCAAGGCTCTTATTTTTAAAAGACCTGATAATCTCGTTTGTATAATCCAGCTTATCTTTATCTAAATTAATCACAGGGAAAAACTTATCGCTATATTCTAAGTCAAATTCCATGCAAAAACCATTTCCGTTATTCGCATATTCTTGCCACATAAAATTAGAAGGATCATATGTAAAACAAGAAATATCATTCATTTCATTTACAGTAGAAAAGAAGAAATCCAGCTGATCCTGAGATTTTCTTGTTCGGCATTGTACTCTATATTTGTTGTATGGACGCAAAACTTCCCTTTTATCCTCAAAATAGTCATAACAGCTTGCCCAAAACTGATGATTTTGAAGCATTATCAGTTTTTTTGAATTCAAATTTTCATCTGATGTAAACGCTACAAATTTATAGATTTTTCCATTCTTCATCATAGATCGAATAAAACGATCTTTAAATAGATTGCTATCATTGGTTTCAGAAAAGGGTTCTATCGAAAAGAAATCATCATAAAATTCCACTTTCAAGCCTTTATTCCTCATTACTTTTTATTGTTGACATAAAGATAAAATGTTCGCTTTGTAATTAGTAGTAGCAGCATAATGATTACTAGGGAAATCGTTACAAGTGCAGCTGATATAATCTGTAGACACAGTACATTTTTTATTTGTGTAAGGATAATTGACAGTACTGCTGCAATTAAAGACAAAACCGTAGAAGAAACAATTGACACAAAAGTTTCTTCAGCAACTTGTTTTTCTATTTGATTCTGACTATCAATTTTACTTACCATAATGGCTGCGAATCCGAATAGCACAGTAAAAACAATGGAAAAGACAGTAGTTAACAGTTCTGCCAAATTGCTACTGATAGTTAAATCCAGTTTAAAAACAAAAACAAGAGAAATTACTACTGGGAAAAGCAAGAAACAAACATAATCCCATGGGGAAATTCTTTTCTTTTTATCATTGCGAAAAACTTTCAGCTGTTCCTTTATTAGCGCAAAGAGTCTAACTTTTCTGTTACCAAATAGCATACAGCACAAAAGCACGCAAATAACTGTAATCCAGTCTTTATTCTGCATCCTCATTCTCCTCGGCTACAATACTATTGTAATATTCATCTGACAGCTCCGTTAATGCTCCAATAAAATCACCTGATGACTTGAATTTTTCATGCAATCGATCTGTAATATCATAAATCCCCATAATGGAATCAAATTCATTCCATTGCACCGGACAAGTTCTCTTTCCAATACGAAGAAATATCTTGGCATCATTATAGTCTTTTGCATCTGAACACTGATTTTTTATTCTCGCAAATGCAACAGTTCGATCAATTTTTCCAGTTTGCATAGATTGCAAAATGTCTTTAATTGCACTATTCTCATATGATGCAAGATTTAAGCCCAATTCCTTTACTACTTCACGTTTTCTCCTTTTGCGTGTATTTTCACCAATGTCTGTCGATATTACATCACGAACAAATTGCAATTGTATTTTAGTCGGTGTTATATCAACATCATCAGGAGAAATCAGCGGCAAATAAAGCTCCATATTCAATTTTATGCCTTTTTCCCGCAACATCTTATTAGCAACTTCCAAGAAAACGCTTTTACAACCAGAGCCACTTTGACGGTGAAAAATAACTACCGCTGAGTTTTCTTCTTGATACACAAATATGTTATGCTCATAAAGTGCTGCGCTATCGGAACCAAAATCATAGCGTTTCCCAGTATTTGTTTTGATAATTCTAAATGGTTTTCCCTGTTTCCCTGCATAAGGAACAATTCTCCATTTTTTTACACTGTTTTCACTTGGGATCGGATAGATATTTTCTTCTGGCAGCATAATTGCTCTTTCAGTAGTTTCACCTATTGCTAAAGATGAGGTTAATTTGCAGAAGTCATAAATAAGATTAGAAAATGTGTACTCTGGTGGAACTTCTTCTTGAATTTTATCATGGAGTTCTTCTTTCAGAGGATTATTTCTATGTAAATAACTAAATGTACATCTATAAGCAGACAATGTTTCAATTTTTGCCATAGTTCCACCTCATTCCACCCGTGCCTGTCCATTCATCAGCATGGGCATGAGCCAATCACGGAGTTTTGTTAGTTCTTTACATTCGTTTTCTAAAAGCTTTCTTTTGGTACAACCAGGTAATATATGTGCCGCAAAACGCTCGGTTAGCTCTATCGGGGGCAACGGAATCTTAAATCCAGATAAAGTTTCTTTGGACACCTCTTTGAATGTTGTACCAACCCCTTGCTGAGCAATTGCAGGAATATTACTTTTCAAAACATAGTAAATATAAAATTCTGAATATCCGGAATCCGGAACAATTGATTTAAACCCCTGATTAGTGCATACCTCATTTTCGGAAATTGCAAGGTATCCAATCGGTGCCCTGGTGCTTAAAAGAACAGTATGTTTTGGCATCAAAACAGCAGAACTATTCTCAATCCCCTCTACAGTCACATCTCGCTCTCCATGACTAATAAACATTTTGTCTGTGTTTCCAGACAAGTCATTTGGCGTAATCCATGCATATCCATCTGTACAATAGTATTCGTCAAAGGATGTATTCGGTGTACCGCCAGAAACAATGGTTCCCAGGTTCCCAATTGTTCCAGTTTCCCACCCCTTGGGAATCTCCCGTTTGAGTTGCTCATCCCAGACCATTTCACCGCCGGATGTACGGTAAGGGTTGCCATTCCCATCAGGGAAATCAAACTGCACAAACCAGTAATCATAAAGGGTCTTTGCCATAGCTTCCAACTCGGAACAGATTTTCTGGTTAAGCCTAATTTTCCGCTCCATATTATATAGCATATCGCCAATTTTAACCTGCTCTTGGTATTCTGGGAGGTATAGGTTCAGAAAAGAAAAAATGTCTTCATTGAAACTTGCTCTCAAAGTCATAAAGGCATTATTTGTTACTGCCTTTCTGAACATATAACCTCTCAGATAGAATGCCAAATATTTATGATATGCTATACCAGTTGTTTTCGGACGAAGTCTTTTTGTAAACCCACTGTATGTAGCTTTAGGATAGTCTTTCATAGCCACACAACTCATGGCTAACTCATCTATAGTTTCACTGGTTCGAGTAATAAGTATATCGCCCTCTTTGATTGAGTAAATATCTTGTTCTTTTTCTGAGGTGTCCATTAAATCTGGCAACTGTTCAGGAAGAAAATAATTGTTAAATACAGTTCCAAACGATACAAAAGGATACCCATGACCAGCTTGTGCCTTTGTGGTAGAAATACCAGAACTCATTTCATACAGTTCTGAAAATGGGTATTTTTTTATATTATTCATACTTCACCCGCCCCAACTGCTGCTTAATCTCATCCTCCAGCCGACGGCTCTCTGCAAACAGCTCGTCCAGTCGGGTGGTGAATCCGTTCATCTTCTCGGCAAATTCATCAGGAGTCAGCTCTACATACTGAATTTTGACCTCAAAATACTGACCGGCAGAGAAGGACAGCTTCTTTTCCTCAATCTCTTTGTAGCTGACTGCCACACAGAAATCATCGACTGCTTCACCAGCATTAAAGGTATCAATAATTTTGTCAATTTCCTCCGGGCTCAGCACCGTGCGCTGATTTTTACCGTCAACTTTCTCTTTTGTTCCCAGCTTAGAAGCGTCCATCAGGATCACCTGTCCATCCCGATTTCCTTTATCCAAAAAGATAATAGACACATTGGTGCCGGTGGTAGCAAAGATATTAGAGGGCATGGACACAACGCCACGTAGCATACGATTTTTCACGATATGCTCTCGAATCTTTTTGGGAATGCCAGAACCGGCAGTCAGAAAGCCGGTAGGAACCACGATTGCGGCTTTGCCGTTTGTATCCATAGAATAGATGATGTGCTGCAAGAACATCAGGTACACCGCCATGCTGCTCTTGTCTTTATTGGGAATATTGGGTACACCAGCGAAGAAACGGCTGCTGTATTTTTCTCCGGCTAAGGTTTCCCGATTGTCGCTGAAGTCCATGTTGAAGGGGGGATTGCTGACAATATACTGGAACTTGGCAAGTCCATTCTTCTGAGGATTCAGGTGTCGGGGAGCAATCAGCGTATCGTCATGCACCACATTGCTAAGAGAATGAACCAGATTATTGAGGATTAAGTTCAGACGAAGAAACTCATTGGACTTGGAAGATATATCCTGGGTGTAGATGGTGCAGTTATCTTCACCAATCTGGTGAGCCAGAGCCAATACCAGCGTACCGGAGCCAGCCGCAGGGTCATAGACGGTAGCATTGGTCACTTCTCCATGCACCATGATACGGGCAATAATGTCCGCAATAGTGTGCGGGGTGTAGTATTCCGCATACTTACCGAAATCCTTGTTGTAGTCCTTAATCAGATACTCAAAAATCTGGGAGAAGAAGTCGTATTTTTGCTCAAAAACTTCTGCAAAGCTAAACTCCACCAGCTTATTGATGATAGCACGGCAAAAGGCAGATTTCTTTGCCGTTTCAATGACATACTGGGAAATTGGCTCAAAGAGCTTGATTTTTTCCTCGCTGCCGGTCTGGACGGAAAAGATGTCCAGGTTATAGTTTGCAATATCCACCAGCGTATCATCAAAAAGCTCATGGAACGGATACGGTGTTCCATCTGCTTTCTTCATGCTGTCGTCGTTTTGATGGTTGAACAGATAGGAAATATAGTGGTTCTTTTTCAGCTTCGCCACATTGCCGCTCAGCATCATGAGCATCATCTCATAGTCTTCGTCCGGCATGGCAGTCAGTGCTGCTTCCACATTTTCTGCCTGGGCAATAGACGGTTCCACCTTGCTGGCTTCATATCCGAATTTGTCACTCAGGTATTTGTACAGAAACACCTGAGTGATGATTTTATATTCACCCGGAGAGCCACCCAAGCCAAAATTGGCACAGATGGCTTTCAGGTCATCAATCATCTGTTTTGTCTTTATGGTAATCGATTCAATCTGCATCATGCGGTATAATTCCTTTCGGCAAAATATTCAGTCGAAATACATTGGTCTATAAACTTCACCTGATCGAGAGTGGGTTTTACGCCGCTCTTGCGACAGGATTGGATAATGGACGGCATGATCTCCTGAGAGAAAAACGCATGGTTGTCCATCATCCGTTGATTTTTCAATACTTTTTGGTCAACTGCCGCTTTCACTCCCATAAGAACATCAAAAATCACAGAATCTGCTCCAATGGGTGGTGGACTTGCTTTCAATCGTTTGTGGGTACGCATATATTTTGCATCATTGCCATACTTAGAGCACAGCATCTGATCCCGAAGGTTCTGCTGTGCAGCAGCTTTCCGAATCCGCTCCAAGTCCTGAATGTGCTCTTTCATTTCGTCAGCGGTCTGTTCCTCTATGTTTTTCTTTTTGAAAATCCGCTTGAGTTCATCAAGTAGGGACACATACTCCGGGTCTTTGGGGTCAAGGGAACGTTCCAGCTCACGACGGGTTTTCTCTAAAATATCCTGGAACTGGTCAGCAATTACCATTTCGCTCTCAGACACCTTGCGGAAATGAAACTCAACCTGATCCAGAGCGGTATTGAGTAGCTCGGTCATATCCTCGCTTTTCTGCATATTCTGCTTGAGGTTGATAATGCTGATACGATTATTGACCTCGGTGAGCATAGCATGAAGGCGCTCCATGGAAAACTTCTTCGCAAGCTCATCGTAGCCAAATAGTTTCATAATATTGAGCAGTTCCTTATAGGTATCCAATGCCTGACGCAGAGAAAGCAGCTCGCTCTTATCGTCCAAAGCGATGATCTGCTGAGAGAATAGTTCTGCATTGTCCGTTGCATACAAAAACAGCTTGTCCTGTATGCTCTTTAAGTCCTGCTCGATCTCCTCTTGAGACTTGAAAATATTCCGATATTTTTCAAATTCATCGCCAAGTTCAGACTGCAATTCTTCAAAGTATGCCTTGTTGGTTTTATCAAATTCGTTGCGGATGTCCGCAAAATCCACCACATAACCATAGCGGAAGGTTTTATAAGGGCGGTTCACACGAGTAAGGGTTTGCAACAGGTTATGCTCTCTGATCACACGACCGAGATACTGTTTTTTCAGTCGAGGTGCATCAAAGCCGGTGAGCAGCATATTGTAAACCACCAGCAAGTCAATTTTTCCTTTTTTGAAATCCTCCTGATAACCACGGCGGGTTTCTTTATCTTCCACATCACAGAGAATCAACTCATGGGTCAATTCCGGGTATTTATCCAGTTCTTCCTCAATTTTAACGGCTTGTGGCGAGGAGTCACAAACAATCATACCGCCAATCGTACTGTCTCCCAATGCGATTCTGCTGTGTTTGAAATCTTCTACGATGTACTCCACCAGTGCCGATACATACTTCGGGTGTGCATACACATCCTTTTTGGATAGGGAGCCTTTTTCTGTTTCCAAAGACTCCAAAATAGTTTGCATCTTGGTGCGATACTCCGTTTTAATGCCTTCCCGAATCAATTTCAGTGTGTAACCGTCGGCAATGGAGCGATTGTAATAATATTTGTGAATGTACTCTCCAAATACGTCCTTCGTGTTATATCCGTCACCAATCAATGGCGTACCTGTTAATGCAATCATCACAGCATCACGGTCAGAAGCCATTAAGTTTGCCAAGAAGGAACCATTGGGTTTGTAGCTTCGGTGCGCTTCATCCAAAAAATAAATGCGCTGTACATCTACATCATAATCGGATTTTCTGGCAACAGATTCCTCTGTAAATTTCTGAATATTTACAACGGTAATGCTGTCCTCACCGGAATTGTTGGAGGTTCCAATCGTTTTAATATTTTTGATAAAATCTTCCTTTGAATTGACCTTTTCAACATGAAGACCACGAGCAGCAAATTCCTCACTGGCTTGTGTAAGCAAATCAAGCCGGTCAACAACAAAATAGAATTTTGCCACCTTGCCCTGACGCTGGAAATAATCACGGAGGTATCGGACATTATGAAAGGCAAGTGCGGTTTTTCCGCTGCCTTGGGTATGCCAAATGATACCGTGCTTCACACCTGCATCCAGTTTCTTCTCAATAGCCAAGGTTGCAAAAAACTGAGGATAGCGCATGATATGTTTTTGCAGAGTTTTGATTCCATTCTTGTCTGTTCGCTCCACATAGGCAAATCCATATTTCAAAAACATATTGAAACGGGAATGAGTGAACAAAGAAGTCAGTATTCGATTGGTGGGCGTGTGTTCATCAATGTTAAGGGCATATTCCTCTGTTCCTTTGATTGTAACCAAGTTGTTGTCCATCAAAATGGTTTCTTCAATGTTGGAGTCAACAGGGCGAACAGAACTATGTATGGTAGGATCTTCTTCACGAAAACGGTTAAAGAACAGCTTCTCATAGCTGCTGGATGCATAGAACGCACCTTCGATTGGTTCCACATCGCTGTCATCGTACTCCATGTTGTTGGAGAACACCATAATCTGTGTGATGTTGGCAAACCGACGAAATACCTTTTTGGCAAATCGCTTGTTCATACGAGTATGCTCCGCAATGATGCCATCACGGTTGTTTGGTTTCTTCACTTCAATGAATGCCAACGGCAAACCATTGACCAACAATGTAATATCCGGGCGAAACTCATCTTCACCATTTTGGTACGTTAGCTCTGTTACTACATGATATGAATTTCGTGATTCATCTTCCAAATCAATCAGCCGTAAACCATTGAATCCGCTGAGAAGAATTTTATAAAACGCACGTCCTAAATCATCTGTGTTAAGTTTGATTGCCAGCTCTTCAACCAACGAATCTACATCAGCTTCAGTCAGTGCAGTACCATTCAGGCGATTGATGCTGTCACGCAGAATTCCTTTGAAGATATTTGTTTTAGGACAATATGCTCCGGAACAATCCTTTTGTTTTATATACTTGTATCCCAAACGGGTTAAATGAACCAACGCCGGAATCTTCACTCTGGAATTTTCATTGTGAATCACATGACTCGCCTCCCTCAACCAAAACGATCTCCATAATATCCCCAATATCACAATGCAACGCTGTGCAGATTTTCACCAAAGACTCTGTAGACACATTTTCATTTCGTCCCAGCTTCGCAATTAAAGCTGGACTAATCCCGGCAGCTTGCTGTAAATCCTTTTTCTTCATATCCAAATCAATCAATAATTTCCATAGCTTCTTGTAGCTTACTGCCATATTTGTCACCTTCCACGCAACAATTAAAGTTTATAATTCGTCATTATTATACCAGAAATCTTTTTATTTATCAACAAAACTACACGATAATGAAGTTTTACTATTCAACTACCCAAACAGAGTCATTTAAAAGAAAAATTAAACTTGGAAAAGACTGTTATGTTTTCGTTACACACCTGCAAGCAGTGTAAACCTGTACAGGTTCACTCATTTTCTTGAATTGCCCTTTGGGTCATTCTTCGCAAATTTGCTTGTTGAGGTGACACCCAATCCCCCAGAACATCATCTACCGATGATGGCTAGTGCAACATGAAAACAGCATATCTGAACGATGTTCTTTATGCAAAAATCGTTGTCGTTTTGCTGTCATCGGGCTTTCCTATGTTCATTCTCTGAACAGGAAATGCAGGCCAGTACTGCGTTAGTTATTCCTATACTCGCAAGATATGTCATACTATTCCCTCTTCACTTCAATAAATTTTCTAAAACCCTCTTGACGAATTTTGCATACAGTGGTATTTTTCTTGTAAATCCCACCGTTCTTGTGGATTGCTCTAAAAATATCCACAAGATGTGTTCGTGTTCATTGAACGCAGCCACAGGAAGTGGTCGGTTCTCACTGTGATAACCACCACTTCTAGCAGATGATTGCCCAGAAAGAACGTACCGCCCCGCAACACACGCGATTCATTTTGCCGCCGATTCACCCCGACAAAATCATCGCTGCGCTGCATGGGCGGTATTTTTCTTTTTCACAAATAAAATCTTATGTAGTTGTTCAATCTTCC
>ERZ1032794.384-NODE-384-length-12577-cov-5.386280_pt1 | contig 12577 bp, 13 predicted proteins | sample MGYA00516957_ERZ1032794 | MGnify/ENA primary metagenome ERZ1032794 (study PRJEB33719, sample SAMN04262543) | wastewater metagenome | biome: sewage system; feature: street-access sewage; material: sewage | place: Peru: Lima | collected 2013-01-15 ... | reverse complement strand
ACTCGAACAAGCGCATCTAAAAAAGGCTCTAGAGTGGTTAACTGTGAACCAATATGGCTAACCACACCTTTAATGGCAATATTACTTAAAACCGCCGCATGCAGATAAACCGACTCAGCGATATTGATATCAATACCAAACTTATTGTCTTTTAAACCAGTAGAAATATAAGGGTGAGTGCCAGCATCGACATCTGGATTAACCCGCAAAGATACTGGAGCAATCACACCGAGCTGCGCAGCCACTTCTTGCAGGCGATCAAGCTCATCAACTGATTCGACGTTAAAGCAATGCACACCCACTTCCAGTGCACGCTGCATTTCTTCCCGAGTTTTACCCACACCAGAAAAAACGATGCGCTCAGGCAAGCCTCCGGCCGCTAAAACACGTTCCAGCTCACCTATGGAAACAATGTCAAAACCCGCACCTAAACGTGCAAGAATATTCAACACAGCAAGATTAGAGTTGGCTTTCACTGCAAAGCAAACTAAGTGCTCAACCCCTTGCAAAGCATCAGCATAGCTGCGGTACTGCGCTTCAATATGAGCGCGTGAATAAACATAGGTGGGTGTGCCAAACTGCTTAGCAATTGTAGACAACGCAACACTTTCTGCGTGTAGCTCGCCCTGCTGATAAGTAAACGCTTGCATGGCAACCTCCATTAAAATTCGTAACGGTCTTTACGGTGCTCATGGGCGGCTTTTTCATCATCAGGATGGTACAACGGACCTTTTTGACCACAGGCGGTTAAGCCCATTAACAACACCGACAGTACAACAAATGGAAGCACAATACGCTTCATAGCAAACCCTTCGTTAAAACTAAGAATACATTGAGTATACCGACCCCTCATAATCTTGCCTATGCGCAGATTGATTCCTAGCGCTAGGATAGTGTCGAAAAGTACGTATTATTGGCGTCTAATTTGTACAAGCCGTTTTACCTACCATCTGTTTAGCCGTTTAAACCACTTAAAGGAGCTCTGCATGAGCCTCACTAACAGCCAGTTCCATGATCTTGTCGATGTGACATTAAGAAACTTAGAAGACATCCTTGATGACAACAGTGACGCTGACATTGATATTGAAAACAGCGCCGGCATCCTGACCCTAACCTTTGCCAACCAACATCAATTAATTCTCAGCCGTCAAGAACCGCTTAAACAACTGTGGTTGGCCGATCGTAGCGGTGGTTTTCATTTTGATTACGATGAGCAAGCCCAAGAGTGGCGCTGCGATAGTAATCAGCAGCTGTTAAGCGAGATGCTGGGTAGCTTACTGTTAAAGCACACACAAGTGGCTTTCGATTTAAGCGCACTCTACGACTAAATGTATCTGGCTTTAGCAGAACGGATCACCACAAAGCTTGCTTATTTAAGCGGCTGTGATACGTTCTGCATTCCCACTTAGGGAAACAAAAACATAGGCAAAACCTCGTCTTTCGGCGGGGTTTTGTGTTTTTTACCTTCAAATTGATACCACCTAGGAGTACCGATAGGACCATGAGTAACAAACCCGCGATCACTGTCACCCGTTTAGATATGCAACGCCTTGAGCAAATGCTCGACAACCTAGACGACTATGACGCCGCTGCTGAAGCATTAGAAGCTGAGCTTGCACGCGCCAATTGTGTCAGTCATACCGAGATCGCTAATGACATTGTCACAATGAACTCAAAAGCACACTGCTATGAAGAAGTCAGTGGCACTGAGTATCAATTGACTCTGGTCTATCCGCAACACGCCGGTATTGAAGGTAATGTCTCTATTTTAGCGCCAATCGGCACGGCTCTATTAGGCTTGAGCGTTGGACAAACCATTGATTGGCAAACACCTAAAGGTAAGACGCTAAAATTAACTCTGAAGAACGTTGAATATCAGCCCGAAGCAGAGCAAGAGTACACTCTATAAGCAAGGCACCGACGCACTCTTAACAACAAGCCACTGACTGCGTCGGCGCATGCTTTACAAACTCAATAAAGCCTCATTTAAACGCTTTTCCAGCACAGCCTTGCGCTGTAAATAATGTATCGTTTGCACATTTTCATGCGGCAAAACTTTTGACAGATCAAGATCAGTGATATAGCACGGATAACGCTCAGCGGAATGCCGCATACCCAAAATATAGCGCGCAACATAGTGATAAAGCTTGGCGCCATACTCAAGTTCCGAAAACTCTTGGTGATTGCAATACAAGGTATGAGTGCCATCCTCTTCGTAGATTGCCTGTACAGAATAAAAGGCGTGCTCTATAGCATTATCGCGCCACTGACGACGCTCTATCAGTTGTGGCTGTCCGGTGCCATCAGGAAGAATACGATGGTAGTTGATCTGTAATGATGCTGTTTCAGCCTGTGGCTGAGAAAAACTTTCGGCAACATGATGTCGATACAGTAAAGAGTTTAAAAACCGCTGTAATGGCATCAGTAACGCTTGCTCATTCACAAAAGGTTGACTGTGCTGCCATAGACCATTGCGTTCATCCAACACATAAAGCTGCGCCTGCTGATTCTGTACTCGATAAAAAACCTGCAATGTATCAGGGCGCCCCACTGGCAATATAAATTTCAGTACATGCCCTTGCATAGCATATTCATCCACTCGCCAACGAATATACTGCGCCTGCTCTTGTGATAAGTATTCTGTTAACTCAGCAATATCAGCAAATGTCATGTGACCGGCGCGTTGCCCACGCCACTCCAGCACATGATACTGCTGTTCAATTTGTAATAGATAACGGCTATCGCTGGCTAAGTACGCACTGGAAAACACCTGAGCAAGCACTTGCTCGACGCGCTGAACAATAGAGGCGGCACGGTTTCGGCAGAAGCAGTTCACTTGAATATGCGGCATAACCACTTGTCCAGCGCTCTCATTCAACAGCGCCGGTAAGCACTGCAGTAAAGCGCTACCTCCGGTATAGCGACTGACCAGTAACTCATTCCAGCTATTTAACGTCAGCTGATCAATGCTCAAAACCAGATTTTCCCGCAGACCAGAAAAACCTAAAGCATCCACCTGCTCGCTGGCCATATGCACATTGGCTTGGCTATGCTTAGGCAGCGGATCAACACCAAGATTAACGATTAAAAGTACCTTTTGCGGATAACTACTGGCCAACAAAGCGTCTTCATCGACGGCCACAAACGGCACGCTCAGCGACTGTCGTAAGCTTTTTAAAACGCCATGTAACTCAACTTCACTCAGATCACTGTCAACAACACTCAATGACACTCTTGTCGCCTCATCAATAACACCGTTTAGATGAGCCCAAGCTAAAACGGGCAATAACTCCTTAGTACGCTTCAATGGCGAATGATTACGCCACTCTTGGCCCACTAAGCTGCCGCGAAACAAGCCCCAAGAGACTTGATCAGTCACAGTATCAACACACTGCACCAGAGTTAACGTATCTTCTGATAAATCAGGAGCAATGCCAGGATTAAGATACTCAACCTTACCGGCTTTGCGCTCAAATGCAGCATATAAACGTCGGCCTAGCACAGCTAAATCACGCGCATTGATGGCCTGCATAACCTGCATGCGCCGTGCGAATTGGCTGAGCAAGCGATAGCTATACATCAACTCATTGACAAGCAAGCGTCGCTCTTGCTGAGTCTGGGTAATTTTCCAGTTATTACGTTGGTCCAAGTTACTCAGCAGCGCATCATTCCACCCCCAACTCTGCGTCAGCTTTTCCAGCAAAATACGCTGCCAACTTTTAGCTCGCTGGATACGATTTTGCGTCAAGCGTTTACCAACTTTGAGATAAAAACAACGGCGCACCAACTCCAATCGTTCCAATTCATTGCGCTCAAGCAGATACTGCTCTAAACGCCGGTACAACATGACATAGGCATCAACATCATCACAACTGAGTTGATTAGCATAAATAGCGCGCTTAAAACTTAAGCTTAAACACTCAACCTGCGGATGCTCTGCTGCATACACTTCGATCAAGAGCAGCTTAAGTAAGGATTTATAAGGCGATTCAATACCCTTATATAACTGCCACATCACCGCACCAACAAATTCACTGGAGGGAATCTGTGCTAAACAACCAAGATCGAGGACATCTTCACTGCGCACAAAACGTTTAGCCAATAAGATCTGACAGTATTCAGCGTAACGATATTCCTCTTCAACTGGCACCCACCACCATAAAGGCGTGCGTCCTGCCAACCAGATGGCAGTGCGATAAAACTCATCAAGCAGTAAATAGTGCTGAGTCGTGCCACAATCATCCAAAGACAATTGCCGTTCATCACCGCTACCGCGGGAAAACTGCTCCGGCTCAATCAAAAACAAATAGATTTTCGCGCCGAAGCTGGCCGCCCACTCTTGTAGCAAGTCGCATTTTTTGCGTAATTCTTGTAACTCTCGGGAGGTTAAATCAGCGCTATGACACAACCAGAAATCCATGTCACTGTGCTCTGCATAGGCCACAGAACCCAAACTGCCCATCAAAAATAAACCGTGTAACGGCTGCACCACTTGATAACCACGTGCGGGCTTATAAACAAAAGAGCGCGCTAAGCTTTGCGCCTCTTGCAGTAATTCCGGGCTTGGCTCGTAAGCACTTAAACCTGCAGGTGTAGTCCCCGACACATAACCGGGTAACAAAGGATGATTCACATGCAGCAATAAAGGTATCAAACGCAAAACAAATTGTTGGCGTGTTGATTGAGTGAGATTAGCGCGTAATAAACGGTCACGGTTGACACTTAAAAATCGGTTACGCAGACGACTTAAATCTTTACGATCAATGCCTTCCTCAATTTTTAAGCAGATCTCAACCATGACTGAGCAACCGTATTAGTCGATTGCCAATACAGTCAACACCGCTTGTGCATGTGCTGCTGCCTCAAGACCTAAACTGGTTAAGAAACCACCATCGTCTTGACTGATCAGACCTTTCTCAAATAACCGTTGGGTTGCCGCAACACGCTCTGCGCCAGCACTGCTGTGCACCTTAATACCTTCTTGTGTGCTGTCTAAGTTATATAAACATAAGACTTCCAGTTCCGCGATGATCTCAGGGGTCCAAGACATATTGTATCTCCACCTATGGTTTAACGAATAAAGAGCTTGCGGAGCAACTTCTGTGCATTTAAGAGGCATCAGGCAGTTGCGGTAGTGTGCGTAATGCACGTTCATAAGCATCCATATCAAAGGCACGATCGGCCTCCAACATTTCACTAATTTGCCACGCTAAAACTTGCGCCATCATCTGTACAATCTCTTCGCGTGTATGTCCTACTAAAGTCAGCTTATTGAACACCGCTTGCACGGCTGGCGGCTGTTGCGCAACCAACTGATTTTCAATGGCTTCAAGCAAGCGCTGCTCAACAAACTGTCCTTCATCTTCATCCACGCCAGCCTCTGCTGAAAGACGATCAGGCCGTTCTGCTGCAGCGGCAACCGCTGTATCGTCCGCTAGCGTGCCGTGCTCATCGAGCTGACACAAGGTGCAATCATCGGCATCACCTTGATTGGTTTCCACATAACGAACCTTACGACTGGCTGAAGAGCGGTCGGCCGATACTTTAAAACGTGCATCGCGTGGTTGATCAGTCACTGGCTTGCCTCCTCGCTGATAACTTGCAGGTCAGCATTAACGATTTTTTAATAACTCTCGACCACGCTGAACTGCAGCACGCACCTGTGCCGGAGCCGTACCGCCGATATGGTTACGTGCATTAACTGAGCCTTCTAAGGTCAACACCGCAAATACATCATCAGTAATATGGCTGCTAAATTGCTGCAGCTCAGCCAAGCTCATTTGCGCTAAATCTTTACCAGTCTTCACGCCATAACCAACGGCATGACCCACAATTTCATGACAGTCACGGAACGGCAAACCTTTACCGACCAAGTAATCAGCCAGGTCTGTCGCAGTAGAAAAGCCTCGAAGCGCTGCTTCGCGCATCATTTCTTGCTTAGGCACAATGGCTGGCACCATATCAGCAAATGCACGCAGACTGTCGCGCAGGGTATCAGCAGCATCAAATAAAGGTTCTTTATCTTCTTGGTTGTCCTTGTTGTAGGCCAAAGGTTGGCCTTTCATCAGGGTTAACAAGCCCATCAAGGCGCCAAATACACGACCGCTTTTGCCGCGCACAAGCTCAGGCACATCAGGATTTTTCTTTTGCGGCATAATCGAACTGCCAGTGCAGAAACGATCAGGCAAATCAACAAACTGGAATTGCGCTGAAGTCCACAACACCAACTCTTCGGAGAAGCGCGATAAGTGCATCATGGTAATGCTGGCCGCCGCACAAAACTCGATGGCAAAATCGCGATCGGAAACGCCATCTAAGGAGTTACCAGACACGGCTTCAAAACCCAGCAGCTCGCAAGTCATCGCACGGTCGATGGGGTAAGTGGTTCCGGCCAATGCCGCACTACCGAGCGGCATCCGGTTGGTGCGTTTGCGACAATCGACTAAGCGTTCATAATCACGCGAGAGCATTTCAAACCAGGCCAGCATGTGGTGACCAAAAGTCACTGGCTGCGCCGTTTGTAAGTGAGTAAAGCCAGGCATAATGGTTTCAGCATGTTCGTCTGCTAAGCCCAACAAGCCTTCTTGCAAGCGGGTTAAGTGCGACAAAATCAAATCAATTTCATCGCGCAGCCACAAGCGAATATCGGTAGCCACTTGATCGTTACGACTGCGGCCGGTGTGCAGTTTCTTACCAACAATACCCACCTGCTCGGTGAGACGCGCTTCGATGTTCATGTGCACATCTTCAAGCTCAGTGCTCCAAACAAACTGACCGGCTTCGATTTCTTTTTCAATCGCCTGTAAGCCTGCAATCACCGTGTCACGCTCATCATCGGTTAACACACCAACCTTAGCCAACATCGTTGCATGGGCAATCGAGCCCATGATGTCATGACGATACAGGCGCTGATCAAAATCGACCGAAGCGGTAAAACGTGCCACAAAAGCATCCACCGGCTCACTAAAACGACCGCCCCACGACTGATTGGTTTTTTCCTTACTCATTGAACCTGCCCAGCTAAATAATAAAAGATGTGCACATAATAACAGGATGAGACCGGCTTATGCCGTCACGACCTCAATTATGTACACCATGTTGCTTGAGCCAGCTCAATAACTGCATTAAAGGCAAAGCTCCGCTTTGTCGGGCGATTTCTTGGCCGTTACGAAACAACAATAAACTCGGTATTGAGCGGATGCCCAATTCTCCCGATAGTGCTGGATACGCCTCACTGTCGAGCTTAGCAAAACGGCACTGTCCACTCAGCTGCTCTGCGGCTTGACTAATAGTCGGCGCAAATTGTCGGCAAGGTCCACACCAACTGGCGCAGACATCATCCAGCAAGGGAACATCACCTTTACTCTGTCGTTTAAAAGTAGCCGCATCCAAAGTAAACGGCTGCCGGGTAAAAACAGCTTGCTTGCACGAACCACATTGCGGCTGCCCATGCCGCTTGGCACTAGGGATGCGGTTTAAGGTAGCGCAGTGTGCACAAGGAACAATAATAGTCTCAGTCATTGTTATGCCCTCTTCATTTAAGGAAGCGCTGAATAATTACCTACGTTGTCAGGACGTTGTTAAAAATCAGCTCAAAATGCTCATTTACTACCTGTAAACTGCGCTTTTTCGCTGATTTCTGCCTAGCCCTGACTGCCTCGCTAACATTATTCAGTGCTTCCTTGACACTTAATTACTTTACCTGATTGTTAACTATATCGCGCAAACTTCTCTTGTCATTTGCCTAAACCTGATTCTTAGACTACAACTTTAATCATTCATGGACGAATAGATTGCAGCACGGAGGCTGTATATTTATGAGCAAGCAATGCGCCTTTACCTTAGTAGAAATGCTGATTGTGCTGGCTTTACTGGCAATTTTTGCCCAAATTGCACTGCCCGCCTATCAAGAGCTGATTGAAGCCAATCAGCAACAAGCCCTACAAGAGCAGATTACTCGCGCCGTGCAGAACGCGCGAACCCATGCTGTTACCCATCGGGTCCAAGTTGAGTTATGCGGCAGCCGTGACGGCATTGTGTGTGACAATGACTGGTCACAAGGATGGTTACTGCGTGAAGTCAAACCAAGTCCTCCTTTACATATAACCCGCTTAGACAGCAGTAAAAAACGCTTACAATGGAGTGGCTTTCAACACAAGATTCAGTTTCATCGCAATGGCACTAGCCCAACCGGTAATGGACGCTTTTATAGCTGCCATAAACAACGCATCAGCTGGCAACTGGTACTCAATCGTCAAGGCCGTCTCCGGGTCGCCAGCAGCAGTGAAAATGAGCGGGAAAGCGCACGCTGCAGTTGATGTCCGATTAGCTCACATTTCATTGCTTTTCAGCGCGCCAGTACTTGCCGTGTACGAGCTCAACAGGTGACACTGCAGGTATGAAGACAGCTAAACGTAACACATCATTAACGGATGATTTCTTTGTCCCTGAACTCTGCCAGGCAGAGGCTTTGTTGGGACTCGTACTATTGGCCGAATTATTAGTTTTTGTGCTGGTGTTAGCCGAACCCATTACCGCTGGTTTTGACTGGATGCGTTTAGCCGTCACCTCGTTATTTGTCCAATGGATCGTATTGTTATCAGCGGCCGCTATTTGCCGTGCTCGACCTTTCCTAGCAAAGCTACCGGCGCAAGCGGCCGTTTTTTTTATTTGCATACTGGTGCTATGTTTAACACTGCTATGCACGGCGGTCGCAGAACATTTTTATCTCACTGAAGAATTATCACGCGAAGCCAGCAGCCCGTTATATGTACGTCATGCCTTAATCAGTTTGATTATGTGCGCCTTATTGCTGCGTTACTTCTACTTGCAAGGGCAATGGCGACGTCAGCAACAAGCTGAACTGCAAGCGCGTTTACAAGCATTACAAGCACGGATTCATCCGCATTTTTTGTTCAACAGTCTGAACAGCATTGCCAGCTTAATTGGTTCAAACCCGGATAAAGCCGAACATGCAGTGTTGGATCTCGCCGATTTATTCCGCGCCAGTTTAGCTAACCCCAACGCTTTATCGACGTGGCGCGATGAACTGGCTTTAGCAAAACAGTACGTGTCGATTGAACAATACCGGCTAGGCAAGCGTCTACAAGTGGTATGGAATATTGAGAGTGTACCCAATGACTTACCGATACCTCATTTAACTGTGCAACCCTTATTAGAAAACGCAGTGATCTATGGCATTCAGCCCAGCATTCAAGGCGGCTGCATTGAGATTACTGCCACTTATCGACAGGGTGTACTAAAGCTGCAAATCAGTAACCCGTTTATGCAGGGCGATCACTCAAGCAACCCGCGCGGCACACGCTTAGCGTTGAATAATATTGAAGCGCGCTTAAAAGTACTCTTTGGTTCCAGTGCACGCCTGACTATCCAACAACAACTTGATCGTTACACCACAAGTCTGAGCTACCCCTGCTCAAGACCCTCAACTGAGGCGCCAAAACAAGATGAAGATCTTAATCGCTGATGATGAGCCTTTAGCTCGTGAACGTCTAACTCGACTGGTTAAAAACATTGCACACTGCAGCGTATTGCAACCCTGCGCAGAAAACGGTCATGAAGCACTCGAACTCGTCGAGCGTTTAAAACCTGACGTACTGCTGCTCGATATTGGCATGCCAGGCCTAGATGGTTTGCAGGTAGCGGCACAACTGTGCGAGTACAGTGATGCTCCTGCTGTGATTTTTTGCACTGCGCATGACGAGTTTGCTCTGCAAGCTTTTGATGTCAGCGCTATCGGTTATTTGGTTAAACCCATACGCGCGGAACAATTAGCTGCAGCCTTAGACAAAGCCCAGCGCCTTAATCGTGTGCAACTGGCTGCATTATCAAGAGCACCGCATACCATCAATGCGCCACGCAGCCATCTCAGTGCTCGCACCCACAGAGGTATTGAGCTGATCCCGTTAGACCATGTGATTCATTTTTTAGCCGACAACAAATATGTCACCGTGCGCCATCTGCACGGCGAAACCTTACTGGATGAATCATTAAAATCACTAGAGGATGAGTTTGGCTCACGCTTTGTGCGCATTCACCGCAACGCTTTAGTCAGCCGCACGCACATTGAACGTTTACAGCGTAACGACAACGGCCACTTCGAACTGCATCTGCGTGATTTGCCAGAACCACTTGCGGTAAGCCGCCGACATGTTGCTGGAGTACGTAAATTAATGGATGAACTCTGACTCTTTACGGAAAACTTGACCCACCACATGAGGCAAGCCCAGGCCGTGCCTGTTATCATCCGTTGTATATATTGATAATTTTGGATCATAACTATGTCTGCAACTGATCAGTCTATTCGTGAAATTCGTATCGCTACCCGCAAAAGTGCTTTAGCGCTATGGCAAGCAGAGTTCGTCAAAGCTGAACTTGAAGCCGCTCACCCTCACCTTAAGGTGACCTTAGTACCCATGGTGAGCCGTGGCGACCAATTGTTGGACTCGCCTTTATCAAAAATTGGCGGCAAAGGTTTATTTGTCAAAGAGTTAGAAACGGCTTTGCTAAGCAAAGAAGCAGACATTGCAGTGCACTCCATGAAAGATGTCCCAATGGCCTTCCCTGAAGGCTTAGGCCTGTACTGCATCTGTGAACGTGAAGACCCGCGTGATGCTTTTGTATCCAATCGCTACGCTAGTTTAGAGGAACTACCTCAGGGCAGTATCGTTGGCACCTCAAGCCTGCGCCGCCAAGCCCAGTTGCTCGCGCAGCGTCCTGATTTACAAATTAATTTTTTACGCGGCAACGTCAATACGCGTTTAGCAAAATTAGATGCAGGCGAATACGACGCTATCATTCTCGCCGCTGCAGGCTTGTTACGCTTAGGCTTTGCTGAGCGCATTCGTAGCAGTCTCGATGTCAGCAGCAGCTTACCGGCTGGCGGACAAGGTGCAGTAGGTATCGAGTGCCGCAGCGATGACAGCGAGATTCATGCTTTATTAAAACCATTACACCATGCTGACACTGCCGCGCGAGTCACGGCGGAGCGGGCGCTAAACAAACACCTCAACGGTGGCTGCCAAGTTCCGATTGCTTGCTATGCAGTATTAGAAGGTGAGCAACTATGGCTGCGCGGCTTTGTTGGCCAACCCGATGCTTCTAGACTGTTGCGTGCCGAACAGCGCGCCCATAAAAATGATGCTGAAGCTTTAGGTATTGCCGTCGCCGAAGATTTACTCGCGCAGGGTGCAGGAGAAATCCTGGCTGCTTTATACGCTGAAGAGACGCCAGTAACGTGAAGCCATGGCGTGTACTGATCACTCGGCCCACGGCTGACAGCGCAGTCCTTGCTGCGTTATTGGCTGAGCAGCAGATTTATAGCAGCAGCTTACCGCTGTTAGAAATACATGCGCTGCCAGAAACCCCCGCGCAGCGCTCACTGATGCTTAACCTTGATCGCTACTGCGCCGTGATTGTCGTCAGCAAACCTGCCGCCGTATTAGGCTTACAACGCCTTGATCAATACTGGCCACAACCGCTTGCTGAACAACATTGGTTCACTGTTGGTGCGGGCACAGGACAGATTCTGGCCGACTATGGTCTCAGCGTCAGCTGGCCAGAACAGGGCGATGACAGTGAAGCCTTGCTCGCCTTACCGAAGTTTTTAGACGTCATCAATACCCCAGAGCCACGCATATTAATTATGCGCGCTGACGTCGGCCGTGACTTCCTCGCGGAACAATTAAAACAGCGTGGTGTACAGGTTGACTTTTTAGCACTTTATCAGCGGCGCTTACCTGTTTATCCTAGCGGGACATTGGTGACGCGCATCCAACAAGAACAACTCAACGGCCTTGTTGTCAGCAGCGAACAAGGATTACGTCACTTAATTGAATTAGCTGGAGAGGCCTGGCCAACGTTAGCCTCTTTAACAGTATTTGTGCCGAGCCCACGCGTTGCAAAAATCGCCCAAGCGCTCGGCGCTCAGCATGTAATTGATTGTCGCGGCGCCAGTAATCAGGCTGTATTAAACGCCTTGCACACGCATACAGCACCATCAGTATAAGGACTTAATTATGAGCCAATCTTCAGAGACAGCAAAAGTTAACGCCGATAGCAATGCGACAAGCGATGCCGTAAAGCCAGATGACTCTTACGCTGCTAGCGCACAACAGCACAGTGCTAAACAGCCAGCACATTCATCAGGCAAAGGCTTAGCAATCTTAGCCCTGCTGTTTGGCTTGGGTGGCTTGGGCGCTGGAGCTTGGAGCGTACTCCAGATTCAAGCAGCCAGTGACTTAAGCGCGCAACAGCAACAACAGTTGTCAAACATGCGCGGTCAAACAACAGACTTGGCCGAGCGCGAACAACAGCTTAGCAAAGCATTGGCGCAGATGCCGTCGGCTAGCCAACTGCAACAAGGCCGTGAGCTACTGGCTAACGTACAAGCGGAGCAACAACGACTGGCGCAGCGTTTAGAAACCGTTTTAGGTGCCAGCCGCCAAGATTGGCGCTTAGCTGAAGCTGAGCACTTACTGCGCATGGCCAGTTTGCGTTTAAGTGCATTACACGACACCAACAGCGCACGCTTTTTATTACATGCAGCGGATCAAAT
>ERZ1032794.382-NODE-382-length-12612-cov-14.123198_pt1 | contig 12612 bp, 18 predicted proteins | sample MGYA00516957_ERZ1032794 | MGnify/ENA primary metagenome ERZ1032794 (study PRJEB33719, sample SAMN04262543) | wastewater metagenome | biome: sewage system; feature: street-access sewage; material: sewage | place: Peru: Lima | collected 2013-01-15 ... | reverse complement strand
TCTGGTGAGAGTACAATGCCTGAATCTCACTGGCATTTCCCTTGATGACTGTAGGGTGACACCTGAGGATAATCTGTGATGCTATATCCATACGAAAGCGGGTGGCTCCTACTCCAACCACATCAAATACTATAGGAATTCTTTTTTTCATGGCAGCTTCCCCTGCCAGTATCATCGAGTGAGCAGTGGTGCTTTCCGGAACGCCCAGGTTGAGAGCCAAGGCATTGCTCTTGCTACTGATTTCCTCCACTTCTTCCTCGGCACGCGCCATGATTGGTGATGCTCCAATAGCCAATAGGCTGTTGGCAACAAAGTTCATAGCCACATAATTGGTTATGTTGTGTATGAGAGGCTGCTGCTCTTGTATCAATCGTAAATCTGTCTTCATTTGTTTCACTACATTATTAATATATACTGTACCCATTGTCCCTGCACCACTGTTTGGCATGCTCAAATCCTTGGGCTGTGGCTCTGAAGATGTTCCCTTTGAGCAGCTTTCAGCCACCATTGGTGAGCCTTTACGTGGTCTTCTTTAGTTCCCTGACCCAGGTAAAATGCATTGGCAGCGTTAACCTGTGATTGTACATCTCCTTTCTCTGCTGCAATCAGATACCAATGAAGAGCTCTTTCGAAGTCCTGTTCCACTCCATCTCCCTGGTAGTAGCATTCTGCCACATTGTAGCATGCGTAAGTATCTCCCAGTTCAGCAGCCTTCATGTACCACTGAAATGCCATCACATGATCCTCCACAACACCGATGCCTTGCGCATAGCAGACACCCATGTTGTTCATCGCCATTAAATCTCCTTCAAGAGCTTGCTGACGATATTTGTTTGCCGTTTCACGTTCCTTTTTCATTTCTGTAATCTCAACTTGGGTGCAAAGGTACAACTTTAATTTTGAATTTCGACACCCTAAAGATACAAAAAGAAAAGGCAGCTGCAAGCATCTTCACAAACGCCTACAACTGCCATCTCTATAATATATATGGAAACTTCTTTCTACAATTCTCTCAAATTTTCATGAAACCAAGCACATGTTAGAAATTGCCAAGGAAAATGGCATACCAGTATGGATATATAAATATTAAAAATTTGGATAATACATCTATAATTAGTAACTTTGCACTCATGAAGAATTTTGCAGCGATAGATTTTGAGACTGCCAACCAGCAACGAACCAGCGTTTGCTCCGTAGGCATTGTGATAGTAAGGGATGGTGAGATTGTGGATAGCTACTACAGTCTCATCAAGCCAGAGCCTGAGTATTATTCCTATTGGAATACTAGGGTGCATGGACTTACCATGGAGGATACCATGAACGCCAGGGTATTTCCAGAGGTATGGGCTGAGATTCAGCCAAAGATTGAGGGATTGCCATTGGTGGCTCACAACTCTCCCTTTGACGAGGGATGCCTGAAGTCTGTGTTCCAAATGTATCAGATGGACTATCCCGATTATGAGTTCCATTGCACATGCCGAGCCTCCAGAAGAAAGTTGGGATCTCTCCTACCCAACCACCAACTACAAACCGTAGCTGCTTATTGCGGGTACGACCTAACCCAACACCATAATGCCCTGGCTGACGCAGAGGCCTGTGCTTGGATTGCCAGGGAACTACTATAACTCTTACAACTCCCTTGTAGTGCTATTGTCACGAAAATGACAATAGCACTATAAGGGAGTTGCTTTCACGGGTTCATACCGTGAAGCACTCTTTTTGGATTGGTACATCTCTCATTATCTTTTAATACTTTTAACGCAAAAATTTGCTTAAAAGTATTATTATTCGTACCTTTGCCTGCGTAATCAAAACATTCAATGATATGAAAAAGTACAAAGTCAAAGATGTTTTGCAGATGTTGAAGAAAGATGGTTGGTATTTGGCGAGAACCAAGGGTGACCATAGACAATTCAAGCATCCTTCCAAGCCTGGAACCGTAACGATAGGTTTGACGCATCGAGACATCTCTACTTCTATTCATGGACAATACAACTATGGAATCATGGGATTGAGTTTCCGGCCAGGTGACGCCTGTGTGGTTTCAACCTTCCGATTGAAACGAAAGGATGACTTATGGAAAGTAACAATCCATGAATTCCTGCATTCTCGCGGTTTGCCGCATTGCAAGAAGGATGATTTGAAGTGCCTGATGCAGGATGCCCATGGCAAGAATACCTTCTACATGAAAAACGGACTGTGCCAAGATTGCCAAAAGTCATTAAAAAACATCATTGACAATCAATGAGAGTCCAAACCAACCAAGATTTTGCTTATAATTTTGTCGCAGGAGTTCCATAATAACCATACAGAACCCAAAATACTAAGCAAACTATCATCAGACAATACGTAACTATCTAAGAACTGATAAGGTTTATTCTTAGGGTATGCCCCATTTAGGTGTACCCTAAAGAATGGACTGCTCAAAAGTGAGCATAGCAATCTTCAACGTCATCTACAAGGATAAGACCTACGCATTCGACTTAAAAGAGACAAGCCACGGATTCCGTATTGACACACAAGAAGGACCAATCTATTTCGAATATGAAGGACTCAAGTCCATCAAAGAGCGAATGGAAGCAAACATAGGCATCTCACCTAAGGATCTAGCTGCATAGCACAAGCAACGGGCAAAAGGACTCCCCACATAGCTATTCAAACAAGCTATGTGGGGAGTTTTGCATGGATAAAGCAGGTATGCTAAGCATTGATTTACACATTACAGACTACTAAACCTCAAACATGCCTTAGATATTAAAAAGGATAGAAAAACAAGAATTGTAAAATTATCAGAACTACGAAACCGTTTACCTCATTACATGTAAATCACTGATAATATGAATATAAAGCAAAGAAGACAGGCTAGACGATAAAAGACTTTCATCATCTAGCCTACTTCCTGTCTTACTTCTGGTGGGTAAAGTTTAGATAGTTCAGCGGCAATGGAAGTCACCTGAACGGCATTATCCATGATGGTCTCTGCTATGGAACCATCAAAGAGAATGTCTCCTGTCTGCCTTGCCACTTGCCTCTGTTCAAAAGGAAGCGAAGAGAGGAACTCATGATATTTGGCTACCCGGTGCTTGGCATCGGTGGCCATCATCATATACCCCATTTGCTGCATTTCCTTAACGGTGGCCTTGCTGAGCAGAGGCACTTCCTTCTGAATCCTATCAAACCTGATCTTTGCATCTTCGGCACTAATCTTTCCGGAATCACGGTCTCGCTTGAGTTGCTCAACCTCCTCCAACAACCGATTCTTCTTAGACTCCAAATTGGCAATCATGGTCTGAAGGGCCTTGAACCTGGCAGTGGCATGTTTGATGTCTTTCTCCAAGCCACTCAAAGTAGCGCGCTGCTCCCTGATAACAGTCTGCTGCCCCTCGATGGTTTGAGATAGCTGCTCATTCTCACTCATTAATTTTTCCCGAAGCTTTGCGTGGTATTCCTCCGTGGAACGATGCCGGGCTCCTGTTTCAGAAATTCTATCACCACGCTCTAGAATCTTGATTCTTTTGGGGACAGATGTTTTCTTGTCCACCTCACAAATCACCCCACCTTTCTTAATCTCAAAATTCAGGTGCTCGCGAGTAGAATCATAGTTGCCGCTCCAACGCTTCAACCTCTCGCCACCATTAGCATTGCGCAGAAACTCATTGCTCTGAGAGGTTGTCATGCCTTTTCCGGCTCTAATGTCGAGTACTTGTTTTGCCATAACTTCCATTGTTTGTCAGCAGGGACTAAAGGGTTCTTAGGGACTTTCCCTAAGCCTAATCGCTTACCTCGGCTTGCCGCACGAAGTCGCCAAGAAATTGGCAGGTAAGCCTCCGTGTTTCAAAGCGTTAGCCATGAAACCGGGGATTAGGCTCCCCCCTGATGTAAAAAAATGCGGTTTCCGGCGCAAGCGCCCCTGGAAAACGAGCCTTCGATAGAAGCAGTTTTCCTGATATGCCAGGGCACCTGACCGAAGCCGAAAATGATATTTATCCATCGTGCCCATCTTCCAGGAAAGAGGGCTGAAGAGAGGCTATCCACTAGGAGTTGGAGAAAGCCCGGAGCTGAAGATGCTGGGCTTCAAATGCACCACCTTACTGGCTACCATGTTGCACACCTCCAGAATCTCATACTTTTGAAGCTGGTCAACAAAGGCCAGCACCGCCGGGCGACTCCAGCCCCATGCCTTCACCTGCTGCGCCACCTGCTTTTCATCCCGGGAACAGGTGGAAGCTGCTTGAACGGATAAACCATACCAGCCATGAGTAGGATTAAGGTCGGCAAGCCTATAGGAAAACAGCAGCAACGTCATCATCAAAGCCACCATGTAAACCCAGAGAGAGGTCTGAAACGGATAAAGGATGTTCTCCATGAACGACTTGGGACCCAGTTCAACCTCACCATCAATACCAGGCAATCCTATATCATAAGGTGTAAGGCTCAAAGCCTTCCCTTTGGCAGCCCATTCCACCTGAAACGAACAGGCTTCCTTGGCTGCATGAAAATCCACCACCTGAAACACCAGCATACAAATGACAAGAACCAATGTAAAGAATTTTCTTCCGTTGTCACTTCTATACATCTTGTGATATACATAGGAGATCCATGCCTTTACGGCAAGCGCCTTCCTTTTCAGCCAAGGCATTCGGGCAGACAGGAAACAAGAGAAGTTGCTCCACTTATCAGAGCTGGCAGCCTTAGGCTTGATGCAATAGTGGAATACAAAGGGCACCGATGTGGAATAAGCTGCCGCCTTTAACAGCTTGCCATAGTTCTGCTTGCTGGCATAGAGGATGTGAAGCCCAAGTTTCTTCTCCAACCACTCTACCAAATCCTCCATCATAACCTGTTTGGAAGCAGGTATGACAACTTCTACGTAATCCTCATGAGGAATCGTAGGTAGAGGAACCTCCTTAAAGAATTCCGGGAGCTTGCTACGCAACTCCAGGAAGAGCGTATTGATGGAATCCTTCCATTCCTCGCTCTCTAAAAGATTGTAGTCGCTTAATGTCTTAATCATTTGATTGCAATTATAATATTGATGATAGATATGATTTAAGGAAATACTCCGACAACACCTCTGTCAAGTTATTTTCCTTATCTCGAACATGTTTCCTGGCATCCAACCTTTCAAGCAAGCCGGGCAAGTCATCTGAGAGGGCAAGAAGCTGCTCTCTTTGCTCCTCAGTCAACACGGCAGCAGAATAGTCGTCAATGGCCATGAAAGGCAATCAAACACCATCAGTTGCATAACAGAAAGTCCCTCATAAAAGTGTATATGTAGCCCAAAAAGTCCCTCATAAAAGTGTGTTCATCTTTCAAAAAGTCCCTCATAAAAATGTGACATATTTTGCTATCTCGCTAATTTTCAATAAATTTTCAGTAAAAAGCAATATATGGAAAGATAATTAACCAATATCACAACTAAAATGTTAATTAGTAATAAAGTTCTTACTAAGTTGTTTTTTACTAAGAAGATTATTACTATCTTTACATTCAATAATAACGAAAAGAAAACGATTATGATAGAAAATCCATTTGAATTCGGTAGAACAGTGGATGGAGATACCGTATCTTTCAACGGCCCATTCTTCAAACTGTGGATCAGAAGAAACATTGCGCAGCTTTGATGGAATTGGGACCGCCTTATTACAACTTGCTGATTAGAGGCGCCTTGTATAGCTTGATGATTGGGAATGCATGGGACGGATTGCTGGTTGAGACCACCATTTTTGTATTAACCAATACTGAACCATAACATACTTTTTTCACTTTATCTACTCCGATAATTACTAACTTCTTTGGTTTCTGCTTTCTTCCATCCTTGAAAACCAAGCCTTCTTCTATTGAAATAACTGTTCGTACCAACGAACCTATTTCTAATTTATCTTCGGTAACCTTACGAAGATTATCAAGATAGGTTTTCTGCAACTCCCTTAAATCCATGACAATGCTTTTTGAACTGATTGACGGTCGCGAATTACACATAGCATGTCTTTGCTTGCTCCTGCCGCAGCTGCCATATCATACATGGTTATCTTGGAGTCCTCACCTGTCTTGTCAGCCTGACGTTTTGCACGTTTCCAAGCTCTGTCTTCATGTGACTTATCGGATAGGTCAAAGGATTCTACATCCTTGCACTTTTCAATCCATTTATCCAACATCTTCGCATCAGCTACAGACAGTTCATCCATATCGCATTCCGCATTCTTGGAAGCTAGAACAAGTTGATGACCATCCTGAGAGATGGCTATATTCAATGAATCTGCAAAATCCTTCAATTCTGGCGAAGAAAGGTCAGCCTTGCCTTCAATACCACGCAACACCTTATAGGTTAAAGCAGGTACAGGACCATGCTTTCTTGCAACAAAGGTATCGTACATGATTGGCAATCCATACTCTTTCAACTGATCTTGCTGCGCAAAATACATTACCTTAAAGAGATGAATATAATCAACTCCTTCTGGGAATGCTTTCAGTATATAAAGCACTACTGCCTTTATTTTCAAAATCTGATCTATTGTCTTCATTATTGTATCTCCTTTTTGACTGCAAATATAAGAGTTTTCTGTGAAACTATCAAATTTTTGGAGGAGTTTTTGATTCTTGTTCTAATGTCCCACAGATCTCACGGATTTTTTTCGTTGCAGCAACGATTCGTATATCAGCCCCCTTGCATATCAGGTTCTTGCCATACGTATATTTCATTTCTTTCTAAGTTTTTAATGCAAAGATAGAAGAAATGGGTGTAAAATCACTTCACACATCAAAAATAATTCAACTTGTGCAACATATTTTCCTACTTTTCCGTTATCTTTGTACCAAAATTATAAGAAACAAAATAAAACAAGATAATATGGCAATCAACCAATTAAACAAATATGTCTGGCTCGTGGAAACCATCCACCGGGCAAAGAAAAGGGGCGGCATCACCCTGAAGGAAATCCAAAGCAGATGGTTGGACTCTGACCTCAGTGAGGGAACGGAACTCTCCCGAAGAACCTTCATCAACAACATCCATAGCATCGAGGAACTGTTTGAGATAAACATCGAATGTGGCAGCGGATACCGCTACAACATCGAGTATGGCGACTGTTTCGATGAAGGAAGTACCCGAAGTTGGATGCTCAATGCCTTCTCCCTCCATGCCATGGTTGGCAACAGCCGCAAGCTCAAGGAACGGGTCCTTTTGGAAGACATGCCTTCTGGCAGAAACTATCTGGAAGACATCATCAAGGCCATGCGTGACAACCATGTCATTTTCATCTCTTACTATAGTTACAATTCCGAGAAGTATTATGAGTTTGACATCCATCCTTATTTCGTGAAGGCTTTCAAGAAACGCTGGTATGTGGTTGCCTATAGCCCTGGCACAGACGATATCCGTTGTTATGCCCTTGACCGTATGGAAAATGTCATCATCTCAGACAAAGTTTTCAAGATGCCAAAGGATTTGGAACCGGCCGAATATTTCAAGGATTGCTTCGGAATTATCAATAACGAGGATTCCGAAGTTCAGAAGGTGGTGCTCAAGGTAGATGCCTTCCAGAGCAACTACATACGTAATCTTCCTCTCCATGAGTCTCAAAAGGAAATGAAGCGTACCGATGAATACTCCATCTTTGAGTATCACCTGAAACCAGAGTTTGATTTCGAACAGGAGATTTTCTCCAACATGGACACCATGGAAGTACTGGAACCACAATGGCTAAGGGAAGAGGTGAGTGAAAGGTTGAGAAACCTTGCTAAGAAATACAAGATCTGCCCTTCTTCTTAACTCCTCTCAACAAATGATTAAGGCGGTAAATACAAAATTACGTATTTACCGCCTTAATCATTTCTGCCAAGGAAAATGATATTGATGCAAACTATTTTGAATCATAAGGAAACGACGATTCGTGCCTATCGCTTTCTGATCAAACTTACCTTTAGGAGTATTGAGCACTCCATCGAAATCCAAAAATATATACTTCTCCATAGGGGATATTTAATTTTAATTATACATTAGAATCCTACCTTTCTCTTGGTCCTAGTACCTTCCAACCTCTCGCTCTCGCAAAACTCGGTAAGAGACTTGACCATCTTCTCCGGGCTACCATGCAAAATGTTCCTGCATGGTAGAAAGATAACAAGATACCTCCAACCTGTCTTCTGCAAGCAGATAATGCATACCATTCAAGCCCCATTGATATTCAATGAGAGGAACGTTGTCATCATCTTCTTCCAGGATATATTGGGTAATGCCCCATTCATCAACAGGCTCAATGCCGGCTTCCCCAGCAAATTCTATGGAACTATAGATCAGATTGTGAGCTACCTCATATGGTATCTCAACCATCCTGTCATTCTCAGCATCCGAGTAGTACTCAACAATCTCTTCTAAGTTCTCGGGTGATATATTAAAGAAATATGCTTGAAAAATTGGATATTACATTAAATCATTGTATCTTTGCACATGTTTTAATTGGTGCAGTTCCGAATATGGAAGAAAAGATACGAGTGACATGATGGTGCAGTATAACCATTAGTTTTGTATTTTGAAGTTAAGAGAATTACCATACGCACTCGCAACAATGTATTATAAAAAATTAAACATGTTAGATATATCATCAAAAATAATCCTCATAAAAGGAGAGCCACGCTCCTTGAATATTGAGAGCATTACTCCCGCCAATGAGCAGAAAATGGCTGTGATGTTTAAGGAAAACCCGAAAACATATCTTTACAAAAAAGAAAATGTGGGTAAAACTTCAGGAGTTTGCCGATACCAGGGATGATAATTCCAAGAGTTTTTGGCAATGGCTGAAATGGTTATGGACAAGCCTGCTTATCAGATATTGGCTGCATCTCAAGAGTAAGTTTGATAAACATCACCTGGATGAGCTCATTATAGAACTTCAGGCCCTTTACTATATGAAGAGAATTGAAGAACTGGAACAGGAGCTAAGAAAGATAGAAGATGAATTACAGCTACATGACAACAAAACTCTTATGGATTCATTATCTGATCATTCAATGATGATATTGAAAAATACGCTTCATGCCAGATATTCAGGCAGAATGCGTCGTGAGTTTACGGATGCAGATACGTTGTCCACCCAGGCTGAGGAAGTCCTCAAGGAATATCCGGTTATTACGAGTACAACTTTCTCTGCCCGATCTTCATTAGGCGGCAATACGATCTATGATTATGTAATTATGGATGAATCCTCTCAAGTATCACTTGAGACAGGAACGTTGGCTCTTACCTGTGCAAAGAACGCTGTAATTGTAGGCGATACAAAACAGTTGCCAAATGTAATTACAAATAATGATAGAGAGAAACTGAAAGTTATTTTTGGCTTATCCCACATAGATAATGGATATGATAGTGCTAATCATAGTTTCCTGGAGTCTGTAAGTATCATGATCAAGGATGTACCCCAAACCTTACTGCGTGAACATTATCGCTGCAATTCCCGTATCATCAACTTCTGTAACCAGAAGTTTTATGGTGGAAATCTTCTCATTATGAAGGAAGATGAGACCAACAAAAATGTTCTTGCTGCTTATAAGACAGTAAAGGGTAACCATGCAGCAAACATGACCAATCTGAGAGAAATTGAAGTCATCAAACAAGAGGTAATTCCTGAGCTGAAAGATATTTGCTTGGATGAAATAGGAATCATTACCCCCTATAATAATCAGGTGAATGCCATTCGCCAGCAGTTACCTGATATTGAAGTGGGTACTGTTCATAAGTTCCAAGGAAGAGAGAAGGAGGTCATTATAATGAGTGTAGTAAGCAATCAGATTAATGATTTCATTGATGATCCACATCTCATAAATGTAGCTGTATCAAGAGCTAAGAAGAAATTCTACCTAGTGGTAACAGGCAATGAGCAAGAGAAGACAAGTAACATCAAAGATCTCATTGATTATATTGACTACAATAACTGTAAGGTCGTAGACAGCAAGGTGTTTTCTATCTTTGACTATCTCTATAGTCAATATACAGATATGCGCATCGCATTCTTGGAAAGCCATCCGAAAATCTCAGAGTATGCTTCTGAGAACATTGCGTATTCTCTGATCAAAAGTATACTTGAAAGTGACCGGAAGTATTCCTGTCTCCATGTATTATGCCATATCCCTTTGCGTTCAATCTTCAGGCAAACAGACTTAATGAGTGAAGAAGAAAGAATTTATGCAGGCAATTTCAATACCCATGTAGATTTCCTGATCATAAATCGGGCTACTAAGCAACCATTACTCGGTATAGAAATCGATGGTTATGCCTATCACCATAAAGGAACCGTACAAAGTAGTCGTGACGCCCTAAAGGACCACATCTTCAAATCATATCATCTCCAACTCTTAAGATTATCAACAAAGGGTGCAAATGAAGAAGAAAAAGTGAAGGAACAGCTGGATACGATTTGCTGACACAAATGCAAACACAAAAGTAAACACAAACATAAGAATAAAAAAGAATGATATGAAAGTATTTGCACACTATATGGGAAATGAAAAAGATTGGAATCTTTCTGAGGATGGATTCCAATACCGCTGGCGTACCCTGCTGAAGTTTGGAGACTCCTGGAATGTCATAGGATCAGTCATCATGAAAAATCCAGGCAGTGCCCAACCTCTCAAATCAGAAATATCAAAAGCAGAATCAGATGCATTGGCAATATTTGACAAGCGCATTTCTCTACCATTCCGATTATCAGACAGTTACAATTTTCCTGCATCACTTACATCGAGATTCAGAAAAACGGTTCATAGTGGTTCATCTCTTAAGCTCTATATTCCATCCACTTTAAAATTTGATAGGAAAGCCGAATCCCCATGATACAACTCTTTCAGTTTCTGCAGTGACATCTTCTGCACAACAGCTTTCTCTGTTACATAAGCACAAGCACAGCCAGAGACATCTTTTCTACTACCATACTTCTACCCCTATAGGTTCTTTACCAGTACGTTCCAGACAGCTTTTGCGAACCAAGTTCTCCAGTTTCTCCACCATTTTACGTTTGTTTTCCTTAGAAGCATTCCAACGGCGTAGAGCCTCTTCCCTTGTTAACTTTGTTGTATCCATATATTCTTCCTCCTATTTATTCTAGTTCAACATTCAGCCGCCAAAGTTACGCTTTTCCCTCGAAACCACCAAGAAAATCACAATAAATTTCCCAGTTATATCAATCTAAAACGTTTCAACAACTTCATGGAAATATTCTCATAAGAACAAATAGCTTTTTTTATTTCTACCAAATCATTCTTATTAATTTTTCCCTTCATCTTATCTATTGAAAACAATTCTGCAAATCGTTCCTTTGAAATTCTTTTAAAATCAGAGCAATCGACAAATCTATCTTGGTCACCCAAAAACTCATACTCAGAAGCCTTCAATAAATAGTGCAATTTCCTTCTACTTTCAGGAAGGTGCTTATTGATTTCTGAGTTGATAAGTACAAAACCAACCGCATTTCCTTCTTGGTCTTTACCCACAACTACAAAGAACTTCTTTCTCCCTTCATCTCCTTTATTTTTAGGAATAATACCTTCTTCTTTTGTCAGGCAAAGATGGTAAACTTCACCCTCCTCAACTGTATCAAGGAGCAAGTTTTGAAGCTGATTATCATTTCCCAGCAATTCTTTGAAGTTCACCATAGCCTAAGCCTCCAAAATAGAATCTATAAATTCCTGTTCCTGGAGATACTCTAAAAACTCATTAGAAGCATCACCTGCTTTTGCAATATTCAGAGAGGTCATAACAGTATTATGATTTTTATCCCATGCCTCATGCCAGGCAGAATCATGAGATAGCTCAGACAAAGTTTTGGTATCCATATCTTTGTATTTATCAATGGCAGCATCCAACGCTTCTATCTCAGCTTTACTCAATTCGTCCAAGTCAGGCTTTTCGCCAGCTTTCACAAAAAACCAAGCGCATTCCCCACCAGCAGGTAACAAAGAATCGCTAATAGCTTTGACATCCTTATTGTTTCCCTTGCCATTCATTAATTTCAAGGCATCATAAAGATGAGAGGGAACCGGTCCGTGTTCCATGGCGATAAAAGTATCCTTAACTAAATGTTGACCATATTTTGCATAGAGATTCCTTTCCGCAAAATAGATAATCTTAAACAAATGAATGAAATCCGTTTCACCACATTTGTCTAAGACATACAAAGCTACCGCTTTAAGCTTAGCGATATCCTCCGCCGACATTTTATTCATACTTCTCATAATCAATTCCTTCTATATTTAACACTTCTGCCGCAAAAATACGCTTTTTCTTCGAAACCACCAAGAAAATCACAAGAAATCTGCAAGTTATCAACGAATTACCACAAAACTAGCACTTGAATAATCCTATCCACCTTTAGCAAGGCGGTCCCATCCCGCAAAACATGGCGAGGGCTTTGATGCCCCGCCAACCTTAGAGCGTAGCGGTTCCGAGCGACGAGGAGGAGCGGTTACATCCCTTGCCCTTTTGGAAAGGGCGAGGGCTTGGGAGTGGGTTAAGGACCCTCCCGCAGGGGAGGGACAGGTGGGGCAAATGTAGCACTGTAGGGCGGTTACATCCTTCCTTCTGAGGTTTCTGTCCCCTACAAGGGGAACCGAAGGGGTCGT
>ERZ1032794.381-NODE-381-length-12612-cov-14.910568_pt1 | contig 12612 bp, 13 predicted proteins | sample MGYA00516957_ERZ1032794 | MGnify/ENA primary metagenome ERZ1032794 (study PRJEB33719, sample SAMN04262543) | wastewater metagenome | biome: sewage system; feature: street-access sewage; material: sewage | place: Peru: Lima | collected 2013-01-15 ... | reverse complement strand
TTACTTAACTGGAAAAGAAAGATTACTGGTCGCAGCACTTGCTTTTATTCTTCCATTCTCTTTCGCGAAAGCAGAAGTAAAAGAAGATGGAAAGACCGGGCAGCAAGGCTGGTATATAGGAGTAGAGGGTGGAATGCCTTTCGGCTTCTCTACTTTCTCAAGCTTCGGACATGACAAGACTCGTCTCGGTTGGGCTGCTGGCTTATATGGTGGCTATCGTTTTAACTCCATCTTCTCGGCTGAGTTATCTGCCAAATATGGAGAAATGAACTTGTCTGCACAAGACTGCTGCGTAGAACGTAACTATTGGTTGGGTAGCGACGGTATGCTTTACAACGCAGGTGTCTTAGGCATGGACAGTTGGGAATATGCCAATCTGAAAAGCCATGTCAGAATGGGCAGATATGGGGCAAGAGTGAACGTTCATCTCCTTGGACTGTTCCATCAAACAGCTAACAGCCGATGGGATTTGGCTGTTTCACCTCATATATATGCAGTAACGACCAAGGCTGATATCCAGACTATAGCCGATGATGCCAAGGTACTGAAAGGTTCTACCAACTGGCATTTGGGTTATGGTGCAGACTTGCAGGTTGGTTATCAACTGACCTCTTGTCTGAAATTGGGCATCTATTCCGGTTTGACTCGTCTTACTGGCGAACGTATGGACGGAATGCCAGAACATCTGCATAAGAACAACTTCTTGTGGGAAAGTGGCATAAGATTAGGAATCAACTTGCCTTTTACCAATCATCATCAGTAACCCATAAAACAAGATAGAGAATGAAAGCAAAAAGAATATTTAATATTTGGTTATGGGTGCTGTTATGTGTCCCATGCCTGTTGGCAAGCTGCGACCATGATGTTCATGATGGTGAGGAAGAAAGTGGCTTGTCGGTATCGCTCACTTGGGCAGATGAAGCTGACCAAGGTACGGAAGTGAAAGACGTGAAGCTCTGGATATTCAATGCCGATGACGGCTCGCTTGTAGAGGAAAAACATGGTGGTAGTGCACAGGAGTTGGCAAGCCAACGCTTCGCTCTTCCTGAAGGGCATTATCAGATATTGGCTATTACCAATCTCATAGAGCCATTCTTCACCACTGACCAGACCAGGGCTTTGACTAACTGGAACAATATCCAGATAGGCTTGACCAATCCTAAGGATGTGAAGGACAATGCTTATTTCGGAGTCGCTGACGTAAGGATAGACAACAAGGAAGGCAGCTATGTGGTGCAAAACCCTATGAAGAGCGTGCTTTCGGAACTGACCGTCATCATTGAGAATGTGCCGAAAGGCACAGAGATGAGTGGTAAGGCATTAGATGCAGCCTGGTGTCTGTTCCCTACACTGAAGAACAGTGATGGCGACTACGGATTGCCGAGCATAGAGCCAACGGAAGTGGAACTCCCTACTATCTTGGCTACGGAATCAACCCTGAAATCGGAAGTCATTCGGCTGATGCCGACCATATAGGGAAGCCCCGCCTCTCATATTTATCTCCGCCTCTTGCTTCCTAACGAGACCTTGCAGGAGTATGACATCACCGCCCCTGCGATGAAGGTTGGAGGAAAGTATGAGTTACGACTCAACTACAACCAGATGCAGCCAAAGATGAATCTGGAAGCTACCATCAATGGTTGGACGAACCTCAACAATGAAGTAGAAATAAAATAATAATAACTTTTAAAATGTTTATAAGATGAAAAAGATGACTAAGTTCTTCGCCCTTGCACTCTTGGCAGGTGCAATGGTTTCATGCAGTACAGAAGACACCGCACCTTCTACCCAGAACGATAAGGTAGCCGTGCAGTTTACTGGTGGTATCAGCGTAAACACCCGTGCTGCTGGTGTAGCTTGGGCTGATGGTGACAGGATCGGTATCTTCATGACAGAAACAAAACAGCCTCTCTCGGCAGTTGCAATCAAAGAGGGTGTTGACAATGTTTGCTATCAGTCAAATGGAAGTATAGCCTTTTCACCTGTTTCTGGTGGTAAGACTGTTTTCTTCCCGATAGATGGAGATGTGGACTTCTATTCTTACTATCCACAGACCACTGTCAATGACTACAAGGTGGCTCTTAATGTCGCAGACCAAAAAAGTCAGGAAGCTATCGACTTTATGTATGCCAAGACTACTGGATGCAACAAAGCTACGCCACAGGTAGACTTGAAGTTCTTCCATAAGTTAAGCAATCTTATTTTGGATGTTCAACCAGGTAACGGTCTCACGCAAGAAGACCTTAAGAAAATGACTGTGACAGTGAAAGGTCAGAATACCAAAGCCACTTTCAATCTTGTGGATGGAACTATCTCTGGTGAAGAAAATCCTGCGGACATCACGATGAAAACTACCGAAGCTGGCAAGCTGTATGAGGCAATCCTGCTCCCTACAGAAGAAGCAAGCCGAGTGATAGAGTTTGACCTCAAGAATGGTTACGACGCTCCTTTTGTATGGACAATGCCTGTAAAACTTGAGGGTGGCAAAAGATACCACTATACAGTAGTAAAATTGAGTCGTTCTGCCGTAGATATTTCTGGAACCATTAAGTCTTGGACAGAGGCAGGAGACAATAATGAACATATAGCACAATAACAACACTTAAAATATAACGTTTATGAAGAAATTTAGATTCTTATACATCGCTGCCGCAGCATTGCTGTTTGCAGCTTGCGCTAACGAAGAAGACGGTATCGGCAACAATGGTCCTGTTGCTGCTACCGTACAGGCGGACATTGTTAAAAACATCACACGTGCCACCACTGACGATACATGGTCTAAGAATGATGCCATTGGCGTATATGCCACATCTTCTGGCAATACAACAGGAGACAACAAAAAGTATGTAACAACAAATGGGGATGGTACTTTTGAAGCTGCTGACAATAACAACATCATCTATTTCAAGGACAACAAAGAGACAACATTTAGTGCATACTATCCTTATAGCAAATTCTTAACTGATGGTAAAATGAATTGGAATATAGCTGAGGTAGAAGCAAACCAACCTTGTAAGGCTGATGTACTTTTTGCCTCAGGAGCTACTGCAAGTAAAGCATCTCCAACTGTGAATTTTACAGATGCAGAACATCGCTTTAAGCATTGTATGAGTTTGGTTGAATTCAAAATTAAGCCAGGGCAGGGTGTCAAATATAACAATTATAAATTCAATAGCTTGAATATGAAAGGAATATTTACAAGCGGTAAATTTGACACAAGAACAGGTTCGGTTGAAACTGCTGGTGACAGAGCTACTCTTACTCGTGTTTTTAATGATGTACCTTTTGAAAGCGAAGAAAGTTTTGCTTATATCATGTTGCCGCAAAGCCTTGAAAGCAATAAAATGGATATAGAGATTTACTTGTTGTTGAATGATAGCGAAGTAAAATACACAACCCCTATAACACCATCCACCAATGGACAATTTGAAGGTGGCAAAAAATATACATACAACATTACTGTTAAAAATACGGGGATTACTATAGAAAAAGCTAATATAGTTCCTTGGGAAAATGGTGATTCAAGTGATTTAGACGCAGATATAGATTTGTAATGATAAATAAGGTACTGAAAATAGGGAATACAGGGTTAGTGAGCTTGGCCGCTCACTAACTCACTAACAATAAAAAATTAAAGATTATGAAGACGATAAAACAAAGAATTTCCTATGCGGTAATGGGCCTTATGGCTATGGGCTTTACAGCATGTACGCAAAATGAAGATATGGCTCCAACGCTGAAAGGGCAGGAAATCAATGCCACTTTCTCTGTTGGAGGTATGCAGACTCGTGTCAATACATTGGGACACGGTAACAATTGGGAGAATGAGGACCTAATAAGTGTACTGCAAATTTTCGGTGATGAAGATACTAGAACTGGTGAATATAAATATGTGAAAGAAAATGGGTTATACCGTTGGGAACCTATCAGAAGACTTCGCTGGGAAAAAGTGGGAAGATGCGAATTGATTGCTTGGTATCCTTATGATATAACCAATCCTTTTATCTATAATTTGCATATAGACCAAAGTGATGAGACCAAGTTGAAAGCTGCAGATTTAATAAACGGCTATTGGTACGATGTCCCTAAAGATTATGTAGACATTCCTATGAAGCATCGCATGTCGCTGGTCACGATAGTATATCATGTTGGTACTGCGGATTATCCCAATAAGGATATTAGTGAACCACAAGTGTATTCAAAAAACAACAGTGTTAGATTTGGCAGAGCCCCAGGCCATGGGCAATTAGAAATGGGTACACCTTCTGGCAATCCTGATTGGGTAAAAGCCTGTAAGCATGACGATGGTATGTTTTCTGCAATCGTTATCCCTGGTTCCTACAAAACTGGCGAGATTTTCGTGAAATTCAAGATAGGCGACCAAAACTTCCATGCAAAAATGATGTCAAATACGGAGTTTCAAGAGGGCCATCGCTACACCTACAAACTCGATGTAGGAAAAGACAAAGTGAAACTGACCCAAATCAGCGTAGATGATTTGAAAGGTTGGGACAGTAACAACGAAGAAGATCTCAAATAATTGGAGGAAAGAATATGAAAAAGATATTTCAATACATCATGCTGGCTGTCGTTACTATAGTAATGGCGTCATGCACAAGTGATATAGAAGAAACAACCGCAACAACAGGCAAAAACAACGTACAGTTGGTTGTTGGTGAATTTCCGGCATTCAGAGATTCACAGACTCGTGCTATAGGTACACCTGATGAAGGCAAGACTTCATGGGCTGTAGGAGATGAGTTGCTTTTAGTGATAGACAACACTTCTTATGGAAGTCATAGTGCAACCTTTACATATAATGGCAAGAGTTGGGAGTTGACAAGTGGTGAATTGGTTTATCGGGAAGGAGACCCTGCATATATACCTCATGTATATTACGCCCCTAATTATAAATGGGCCAACACCTCATTAATGTTGAAAAAAGGTAAGGCGGCAGGAACGGATGAACTTATCGAGGGAAATGCTATAATCACTGGTAATGGTGAGACTATAACCGTTTCTTTTGCCGAGGCAACACGCAAATATTCACGTTTGCGTATTGCAACTCTACCCAATGAGCAAATAACAGTTGATACCGAAGATTTCACTCCTGCGGGCAGCAGCGATATGGAACAGAAAGGAAATTATACACTTACTTCGGATGAAAAGGGCAATGCCTATTTATATGGTACTTTTGAAAATAATTCCGAAGTTACAGTGAAATATAGAGAAGCACCTTTGAAAACTTACACATTCTCGCAAGCAACAGAAAATGCTAAGAGTTATGCTCTGGATGCTTCTATTATTTCGCTGGCAGGCGAAGGTATCACTTTCGATCAAATTGTGGAAGACGTCAAGAAGGAATTGTATGCGGGCAAGACTTACATCAATCTCATTCTTGCTCCCGATGTGGATGAAGAAACATTGAAAGCAATAAATATCGGACTTCAAGATGCAAGGGATGGGAGTATAAACCTTACTTTGATAGGATGTAAGAAGATTCCTTCAAGAGGATTTATGCTTTTTGGCAAGCTGAAATCCATAGTCCTCCCAGATGTTACAGAAATCGGGGAAAATGCTTTTTCAGAATGTACTGAGCTTAAAAAAGTAGTTTTAGGCAATCTTACAAAAGTATATGGTAATGTCGGAAAGAAAGGTATCTTTGATGGTTGCAAAACCAAAGACATCGACTTGGTTTTGTCAAAAGACCAGAAAGTTATGAATGGTGGCAAAACCGAAGGTGGGTATTGTTGGACTGCTGATATTACTAAAGATTATAGTGGTAGCGACGAACATAATACACCAAAATTCCTCGGTTATGGCTTCGAGTCTATTACATGTGGCTATCCAGTTCCTTAATAAATACAGATTGTTTAACTCCTAAGCTGGGCAGGAGTATAAGTTGCCCAGCAATTATATCCCCCCGCACCTCACGGGAAACGACAAGGGTCTATATGCCATGATGAAAAGGTGGTGTATAGACCCTTCATTTGTGGTATGGGATGGCTATCCTTTATCTTATAAAATACGGGAATCCAAATTTTCCCGAAACTTTTCTCCCGTTTTCTTTGCACTTTCAAAATAAAAGCTTATCTTTGCAACCAACAAGAAGTAGAACTTTAAAATGAATAAGTATGGCTTTAAAAATTAAAACTCGTGAAGAAGCAATTGCTGTATTACGAGATATGGTTAGACGTAAAAAAGAAATGGAAGCAAAGGCTCAAATAGACTTTGCTAAAGCACGAGAGGAGGCTGCAGACTGTTATGCATGCCTTTAACTTAACTCGCCTCAATTTTCATTCTCCTTATAAGGTCTGGATAGATAATGGATCATATAAGTTCTTAACAGATTATGGTGTTCAGTATCGAATAGAATTTGTAGAAAACAATAATATTTGGGAGGATGAAAAAGCGTATGAATTCGGCATTCTCAATGAAAACAAGAAGAATTCTCCTAACGATTCTAAAGTTAAAGCAACTATACAATGTATTATAGAGGAATTCTTTCTTACGAATCCCGATATACTTCTATATCAATGTGAAACGGGTGATAGCAGACAGGCTATGCGAGCTCGCCTTTTTACCAGATGGTTTAACGAATTCGATAAACGAGATCGTTTTTGTGTCAAGGTTTCTATTCTTAGGGATGAAGAAGTTGACAATTACATAGCCATTATAGTTCAAAAGAGTAATCCTAAGTTGAATGACATTCTTCGAGATTTTGATGAGTTTATCGGTTTCTTTGATACAAAGCCCGAATAATATAGTAAATCTGCAATTAACTTGGTTGGCAAGGGTCTATATGCCACGATGAAAAGGTGGCGTATAGACCCTTGATTATATGGTGATATTCGTAATCTACATCTCCGCTTTCAGCAGCTTTATCTCCTCTGACGTCAGCCCCGTCATATCCATGATAGACGCTTCATCCATACCCTTTGCCAGCATCTTTCTGGCAATCTCAAGGCTTCGCAGGTTCATGCCTTCAGCTCTACCTTTCTCCATACCTTTCGCCATACATATTTTCCTCCCCAGTTCTATACCCTCCGCAAGACCTTCTTGCTTCGCCGTATCAATGCAGTTCTTGATATCCCGATATGCCATCTTACTTGCTTCATACTCCCTCATTTCCTGCGGAGTAAACTTGGCTATTTCGGCTTCCTCAAAGAGGCGGTCGAAAACCTTGTCGCACAACTCCTTTGGGCGTTGGGTAAGTTTATAGAGGTTCTTCAGCGCATAAAGCCACTTCTCGTAGAGCGTTTCCAATTCTCCTTGTGTCTTATTGAATTTAGCTAGTACTACATAGATAAACTCCTGCTTGTCGTAGGAAATCTTGTGGGTAGCGGTATTGCACAACTGTACATGATGGCGGTTTTTCTCCTTGTCGAAGGCATCCTCATACATGTTGAAATTGAGCAGGGCTACGGTATAGACATGATTGAGTTCGAAATTCCATTCATTCCCCTTAGGTGCCTGTTCACGGATAGGAAAGGTTGAGTAGAAGAGGGAACGATCCTTGAAATGCGCCTGATAGGCATTCTGCATTTCTACGATGAACTTCTCGCCGTTTTCGCCTTCGCAATATACATCAAAGATGGCTCTGCGATCGGTATAGACATCTCCGACGTGCTCTGGATTCAGATACTTCACGTCCTTCACAACCTGTCTGCCATTAAACAAGCTGTTGAGGAAGCAAATGAGCAAATCCTTGTTCATCGCTGTTCCAAAAATTCGCTTGAAACCGAAGTCGGTCAGCAAGCTGATATATCTTTCTTCTACCTGCTTCATAATCATCTGTATTAAAAATCCATGCCGCAAAGTTACGACTTTATTTTCAAACCCGCAAGAGATTTCTGGGAAAAGTTGCTGAAAAAGTAAGAGATTGTTGAATGTTGAGTGTTGAAGGGTCTATATGCCACGATGAACAGGTGGCGTATAGACCCTTGATTATATGGTGATATTCGTAATCTACCTGGCATCAAACCAAAGTAGTCATTTTCAGAAAATCTCGCAGATGAATGTGCTTAATGCCATCAATATTGGTTTGACTGATCACACAACTCTTGCCGACACGCCTCTGGCCCGTCAATGCAATCATCATTCCACGTCCAAACATGCGTTCGATACGATTGGAATACCCTAGTCTTTCTAATATTTTTTGTTTCATACGAGTAAAACTTTTCGCAAAGATACTCTTTTTGTTTCACATAAGTAACAAAAACGATAGATTTTTTGTTTTTATTACTTATAATTAACAGGTTTGGTACACATTGCGCCTCACGGGAAACGACAAGGGTCTATATGCCACGATGACAAGTGGCGTATAGACCCTTTTGCATATATCAGCTTTGTGGATATTTAATTTACTACAACGAAAAAACATCATTTAAGGAAGTTTTTGAGAAAAGTCTTGCTATTCCCGATTATTTCCACTATCTTTGCAATTGAATTGGTTGTACTCGATAAAACGAAGAAGATATGGATTACAAGAGATTACCATACGGCGTTGCCGATTATACCTGGATTAAGAGTCAGAACAGATACTGTGCTGACAAGACTATGTTTATACCTAAGATGGAGGAAGCAGGAGACTTTCTCTATCTCATCCGACCACGCCGTTTTGGAAAGAGTGTCTTCCTTACGATGCTTCAAGCCTACTACGACATCGAGAAGAAAGACTCGTTCCATACTACATTCAAGGATACTTGGATTGAGTCGCACCCAACCGAAGGACTTGGACAATACCAAGTTTTGTATTTCGACTTCTCTAGAGCTGCAGCAGGACAAGGTAGCTTGGAGGAAAACTTCAATATATATTGTAACAGCGTATTGGATGGCTTCATCAAAAAATATGCTGCCTATTATGATGAAGATTTCAACATGGAGGAATACCTTGGCTTTTCCGGTGCCTCCTATAAGCTAAATGCACTGAATACTTATTCCAAAAGCAAAGGTACGCAACTTTACCTTATCATCGACGAGTATGACAACTTCACCAACAACATCCTGAGTGAGGAAGGAGAAGCTGTGTATCACGCCTTGACTCATGCACAAGGCTTCTACCGTGACTTCTTCAAGCTATTCAAGGGAATGTTCCAACGCATCATGATGATGGGAGTAAGTCCTGTCACCGTGAACGACCTCAACAGTGGCTATAACATCGGCACCAATCTCTCCATGGACCCCATGTTCAACATGATGCTGGGATTCAGCGAGAACGAGGTACGGGAAATGATAGAATACTACAGAGAAGTAGGACTCATCAAGGTTCCGACCGACCAGCTGATTACCGACATGAAGCCTTGGTATGACAACTATTGCTTCGCGAAGGACAGTCTGGTTACAGACCCCAAGATGTTCAATTCGGATATGGTTATCTATTATCTCCGCCATTTCATCCGTTTTGGCAAAGCGCCGGACGAGATGGTAGACCCAAACACCATGACTGATTATGCCAAGATGAAGAAGATCATCTTCCTGGACAAGCTGCAGGGCGACCGCAAGAGCGTGCTGAAAGAAATCATCAACCAAGGTTACATCTGGGCGGAGCTGAGAGAAAGTTTCCCTGCTGAAGACTTGGTTGACCCTGACCTGTTCCCAAGTCTGCTCTACTATTACGGCATGCTGACCATCATTGGCAAGCGTGGCAGAAGAGTAAAGTTGGGAATCCCTAACGAGAATGTACGCCGCCAATATTACGGCTATGTGTTGGATGAATACAACAGGGATGCCAAAATCAACAATAATCATCTTGCCGACCGATACGATGTAATGGCTCTGGATGGTAACATCAAGCCAGCCATCGAATACATCGCCGAAGGTTATCGAAACTGCACAAGTATTCACTCCAGCATCCAGGCAGAGCGCAATCTGCAAGGTTTCATCGCCGCTTATCTCAACCATAGTGGTTATTACTATATCATCCAGGAAATGGAGTTGAATGGTGGTTATTGCGACTTGACGATGATTCCGGACCTCACCCGTTTTCCAGAGGTTGCCCATGCCTACCTCTTGGAGTTGAAATATCTGAAAACGGGCGATACCGATGAAGAAGGAAACAAGGCCTTGGAAGAAGCAAGGACTCAGTTGGAGCAATATGCGCAAGACACAAGATTGCCACAGCTGATGAATGGAAAGCCTATCCACAAGATAGCCATCATCTATAAAGGTAATGACTTGTGGAAAATAACGGAGTGCTAAAGAATTTAGAAAACGACAAGGGTCTATATGCCACGATGAACAGGTGGCGTATAGACCCTTGATTATATGGTGATATTTGTAATCTACATCTCAGCTATTATATTTTTTATGTATTGTTCAGATTCTTAATGATTTCCAAAGGTAGCTGGGTAGCTTTATGAATTGCTCAGATTCTTAATGATTTCCAAAGACAGCTGGGTAGCTTTGGCAACCTGTTCGGCAGAAAGTCCCATTGCCAGCATATTCTTAGCTATTTCCAAGGCTTTCTGGTTCATACCTTTTTCCATGCCTTCAGCAATTCCTTCTTCCTTACCTTTTTCCTTACCTTTCTGGTAGCTGTCATCTATGAGGGTTCTTTCAACACTTACCGAATCCCAAAACTTGTCATAGGCTCTGAGTTCGGCATCCGAGAAACCGGAAATCTCCAGCTCCTCTACGGCTTTTCCAATCTCTGGGTCATTGAGCAGGTCGGCAGGAATATCCTTCGTATTGGAATTTATTTCTGTGAGGAAACGGAGCCACAAGACCATCATGCGCTTATCGGCAATGGAATGAGGAGTGAACTTAGGGAGTTCAATGAAGGTGAAATGCAAGCCTTCGATGACCTTATTGCTGTCCTTATCATGCACGATGCGGTAGTTGTGGATGAAATCCGGAGTATCATGCGCAAAGATATCATTTATCAGGTTGAGGGAATATACGGGTTGGAGTTCGCTGTATTTTCCGCCCTTTTTAGCCTGACTCACATAGAGCTTGGATGCATTGAACAGTACTCGCTGCTGGAATGCATCAGACCATTCCATCTGCATTTCCACGCAGAACTTCCTGCCTCTGACATCTGTGCAGAGTACATCCACTATGGTGTTCTTGCCCCCTTCGAGCTGAGGCACAAGCTCTGTTGGCAGATACTTTATCTCGTGTATCTGCTCTTCTTCGCTGAGTGGCAGGAGGGCGTTCAGAAGACTGATCAGTCTTTTAGGATGATTGCCGAATATCTTCTTGAACGTAAGGTCTGCCTTAGGATCTAAGTACTTCATAACCATCTGTTTTAAAATTCACTACTGCAAAGTTACGACTTTATTTTCAAACCCGCAAGAGATTTTAGGGAAAAGTTTCGGAAAAAGTAAGAGATTGCGTTTCTTATGTGACAGGACAAGGGTCTATATGCCACGATGAAAAGGTGGTGTATAGACCCTTGATTATATGGAGCTTTTCGTAATCTACATCTCCGCTATTCTGTATTTATGATATGGCGGATGGCATGCAGGCGGTAACAATGCCGTTTACAACCCTTTGGGGATATGATACGGATGCTGACAGAGTCGGAATTTATGTGTTTTATGTTGTTTTCTTCACGAATAATTTGGTAGTTACAAATAAACAGTGTATCTTTGCAACAGAAATGCTGCACTCGGTAATTTGAGAACAAATTTTCATTGTGCCTGTTTGCATTATCAATAAATCAAATAACAAAAATTCTGCTTATGGGAAAGATAGTAGATAAAACAGAGACTAAGATAGTTACGCTTGATGGAGTTGAGATTATCAAGCAGGTAACGAAGGTACTTATGCCTAATGGTAAGTACCGATATCCTACTGTGTATTTTACGGTTAACGATGATGTCAAGGCTCTGACAGCAGAACAATTAGACAAAATCCGCATCCCTGTCTACAAACAGTTAATTTGAAATTAATATGGAAGAAAGTGAAGGTTATCCCTTCGTCTTTCAAATGATAGACAGGGATAGTGCAGATGAATGGCTGATTGAAACTTTGCAATATAGATTCAAGTCAGCTAAATCTCATCATTCTTATATTGTAAGAGTTGAGCGTTATCAGGAACATGCTTATTGCGTGAAGTTCTTTGATAAGGCCAATATGAATAGTAAATTGAAATTTAGTCTTCGTACTAACACTTTTGAGCCAAGAATCATTTTCTATACATTGTTCCATATTATGCTTGATGTATTGAAAAGAGATAGCAAAGCCTCATTCTTCTTTGTTGGTGCAGAAGATGAAAATGATGAATTAGGAATGGCGACAAGACGATTTCGTGTATATAAGAAATTCACTACGTCTGTGGTATCTGAAAGATTATTCAAGCATTATGCAATAGAAAATGAGTCTTTGTATATTCTGATTAATAAGAACAGTTGTTCTGATAGTGATGATTTAGCCAAAAGAATTACTGTTGCAGTAAAAAAACTATTCTCTCGTCATTAAAACATAATTAGGTTAACAGTATATATCTGATTACGGGAAACGACAAGGGTCTATATGCCACGAAGAAAAGGTGGCGTATAGACCCTTGGTTATATGGTGATAATCGTAATCTACATCTCCGTTTATGAATTGCTCAGATTCTTAATGATTTCCAAAGGTAGCTGGGTAGCTTTGGAAACCTGTTCGGCA
>ERZ1032794.378-NODE-378-length-12629-cov-17.124861_pt1 | contig 12629 bp, 10 predicted proteins | sample MGYA00516957_ERZ1032794 | MGnify/ENA primary metagenome ERZ1032794 (study PRJEB33719, sample SAMN04262543) | wastewater metagenome | biome: sewage system; feature: street-access sewage; material: sewage | place: Peru: Lima | collected 2013-01-15 ... | reverse complement strand
CATGTAACGTTGTCAGATTTCTAACCTTTCAGTATAAATCAACAGTCTGTTTTATTGTCTACTTCCACAATTGATACAGGATTTTACCCATAGACTGTAGACACAGATTATTTCTTTTCATTACCTAAATCTATCTGCGATATCTGATTCAACAGATTTACAGCCTGCCCTACAGTCTTCACATCATTGATGCGAAGCATTCGCTTGTTGAATTTTTCCTTCAGAACACAATCTTGAATATGACTGGTAACGTAAGCGAGTATGCGGTTAAACATCTGACTTCTGTAGAACGGACTGTTTACATTGCTCACAAACTGCATCTGCATATAGCTCTGCTTGAGAATAATCTTCTCGCAACCTAGCTTCTTGCCTACCCTACGCAGACCTACCACATGCATCAGTTCGTCTGCTTCATGAGGCACAGGACCAAAACGGTCTATCATACGCTTGCGGTAAGCCTCTACTTCCTCATCGCTCTCCAGACGGTCCAGTTCACGATAAAGGAGCATGCGCTCACTGTCACCCGGCACATAAGTCTGAGGAAAATACATCTCCAGATCGCTCTCTATGCCACAATCGTCAACGAAATCATCACCCGTAAGCTGGGCACCTTCATCCATCTTCTCCTGATAAAGATCACAGAACTCCTCGTTCTTCAACTCTGTGACAGCCTGAGAGAGAATCTTCTGGTAGGTTTCATAACCCAGATCTTCCATAAAACCGCTCTGCTCAGAGCCCAGCAGATTACCCGCACCGCGGATATCCAGGTCCTGCATGGCGAGATTGAAGCCGCTACCCAGTTCGCTGAACGTCTCCAGAGCCTCCAGACGGCGACGCGCCTCAGGAGTAAGTGCACTCTTAGGTGGCGCCATCAGATAGCAGAAAGCCTTCTTATTGCTTCTTCCTACGCGTCCACGCATCTGATGCAGGTCACTCAATCCGAAGTGATGAGCATCGCTCACGATTATCGTATTGGCATTGGAAATGTCGATACCGTTCTCTACAATAGTGGTAGAAAGCAGTACATCATAATCGTAATTGATAAAGCCCATGATGATTTTCTCCAAATCCTCAGGCTTCATCTGTCCGTGACCGATTGCTACCCTACAGTCTGGAATATGCTTCTCTATGAGCATCTTGAGCTCCGGAAGCTTGGATATTCTGTCGCATACGAAATAAACCTGTCCGTTTCGGCTCATCTCGAAATTGATGGCATCGCAGATAACTTCACTACTAAACGTTACCAGTTCGGTATGAATCGGATAACGGTTAGGTGGCGGAGTGCGCATGATACTCATATCCCGGGCGCCCATCAGAGAGAACTGGAGGGTTCGCGGAATCGGAGTGGCACTCATCGTGAGTGTATCGACATTTACCTTGAGCTGACGGAGTTTCTCTTTGGTAGACACACCGAACTTCTGCTCTTCATCGATGACGAGCAGTCCCAGGTCATGCCATTTCACGGTCTTTGATATCAGCTTATGCGTACCTATGAGGATATCAATCTTACCCTCTTTCAGGGCGTCAAGCACCTCTCTGGTTTCCTTCGTTGTACGGGCTCTACTGAGATAGTCTACCCTTACAGGCATGCCTTCCAAACGCTTTTTGAAAGTCTGATAGTGCTGGAAAGCCAGAACGGTAGTAGGCACCAGCACCGCAACCTGCTTGCTGTCGCACGCTGCCTTGAAGGCTGCACGGATGGCAACCTCAGTCTTGCCGAAGCCCACATCGCCACAAACCAGACGGTCCATCGGTCTGCCACTCTCCATATCCTTCTTCACCTCCTGAGTAGCCTTATTCTGGTCTGGCGTATCTTCATACAGGAAGGAAGCCTCCAGCGTATGCTGCAGATAATTGTCGGCACTGAAGGCGAATCCCTTCTCCCGTCGGCGCTGGGCATAGAGTTTGATCAGGTCGCGCGCAATGTCCTTGATTCGCTTCTTAGCTTTGTCCTTGAGTTTATCCCAGGCACCTGTACCCAGTGTAGACAGGCGAGGCGGAGTACCGGTATCGCTGCGGCGATATTTGCTGATTTTATAAAGCGAGTGGATAGAAACATCCACCTTGTCATTGTTCGTATAGACGATGCGGATCATTTCCTGATAGCTGTTGCCCGCAGGAACCCTAACCAGACCGCCGAACTTGCCGATACCGAAGTCTACATGCACGATAAAATCTCCCACTTCCATCTCCTGCAGTTCCTTCATGGTGAGTGCCATCTTGCCGGCTCTCGCTTTATCTGAGCGCAGGTTATATTTATGAAAACGGTCAAAAATCTGATGATCGGTAAAGAAACAGCACTTCTTGTCATGGTCAGTAAAGCCTTCATGAAGCGTCTTGTCTACCGGTGTAAAACGGATGGCGTAGCGCTTCAGCTCTTCGCTTTCAAAGATATCCTTCAGGCGCTGTTGCTGCTTCTGGCTATCTGCCAATATATATAAGATGTAACCCTGGAGCAGGAAATCCTCCAGAGTCTGGCAAAGCAAATCGAAATTCTTATGGAAAAGAGGCTGTGGAGCGATATTGAAAGGTATCACAGCCGAACTCTCTGACGGAGCGACCTTGCCGAACTCGATACGGAGATGAGCCGCTACTGCCTTCTTGAAATCGATCGGAGAAACGAGGTTGAGCTCGGTCTTCATGTCATGTCTGATGCGCTCAGCCTCTACCTCAGTAGCTCCCTCCAGCTGCTCGGTAAGGCTCTGCGATGAGAAGCCTTCGGTATAGATCTGACCGATGCGGTCGCAAACGAAAGAAAGGTCTTTCGCAACGACTGGCGTACTTTCGGAGAGGAAATTGAGGAAACACTGCTTGTTGCTCTCGATATGGGCGAGTTCGGGCACGATTTCTATCTCTGTGCGCTTCGCCTGCGAGAGCTGGGTCTCAACATCAAAGGTACGGATGGTGTCAATCTCATCGCCGAAGAAGTCGATACGGAACGGATATTCGCAGCTGTAGGAATAGACATCGAGGATGCTTCCACGCACGGCAAACTGGCCCGGTTCATAAACATAATCGGTTTCTTTGAGTTCGAAATCGCGCAGGGTATGAACCACATCGGTCTGAGCAATCTGCTGGCCTACAGTCAGTTTCAGAATCCGTTCATCCAGATTCTGCTTAGCCACAACGAGTTCTGCCAGTGCATCGGGATAAGTGACTACCAGGAAATGTCCTCCCGAAGAGAGGCGCGCCAGCACCTCTGTACGTAGGATTTCGTTCGCTGCATCACGCTGCCCGTATTTCACGGCACGCCGATAGCTGGAAGGAAAGAAGAAGACCTTCTCCTGCCCCATCATCTGAGTGAGATCGTGATAAAAATAGCCTGCTTCATCGGCATCATCCAGTACGAAGAGTACCGAACGCTTCATCTTCCCCTGCAGAGAAGCAAAGAACATCGGAGCCGAAGAGCACAGCAAACCCTGGAGAAAAATGGAATGAACCGACTTCTTCCCCATCAAATCAAAGAGGGCATCCGCCTGTGGCGAACGCCCGTATGTTTTTTCTATCTTTTGGATTTCCATCCAAGTACTGATTAGTGATTACTGATTACTGAGTAGTGATTACAGAGTATTAATCCTTCTTCGGATATTTCTTGAACCAGCCATCCAGGCGCAGTCGCATCACGCCAAAGAAAGCCTCACCAAAGATGCCACCACTCATCTTGCTCACACCTTCACGACGGTTAACAAAGATGACAGGCACCTCCTTGATCTTGAAACCTATTCGATGAGCCGTATATTTCATCTCTATCTGGAAAGCATAGCCCTTGAAGCGGATAGCATCCAAGTCTATGGTTTCCAATACCTTACGTCGATAGCAGACGAATCCAGCTGTGGTATCATTCACCTTAAATCCGGTTACGATACGTACGTATTTAGAAGCGAAATAGCTCATCAATACGCGTCCGATAGGCCAGTTGACCACGTTCACACCCGAAATATATCTTGAGCCTACAGCCACATCATACCCCTCATCGTGAGTTGCCGCATAGAGACGAGGCAAATCATTAGGATCATGACTGAAGTCGGCATCCATCTCGAAGATGAAGTCATAGCCCTGCTTCAATGACCATTTGAAGCCCATGATATAGGCAGTACCCAAACCGAGTTTACCCGAACGCTCCAGGATATGCAGACGACCGGCAAACTCATTAGCCATCAAGCCCTTAACGATGGCAGCAGTACCGTCAGGACTTCCGTCATCGATAACGAGGATATCAAACTGCTTTTCGAGACCGAAGACAGCACGGATGATTTTCTCGATGTTTTCCTTCTCATTATATGTAGGAATGATTACTATGCTATCACTCATAACTTCTTATAATTTTAATGATTCTGATTCTATATAATGTAATACAGATGCAAAATTACAACTTATTTTTGAAATAACAAGCGAAAAACCGAAATTATTGGTCCGGATTCTCTACAAAACCCTGATATTTCTTGTCAAGTCCGTTCATGATCGCCTCATAGCTCTTGTTCATCTGGTTCTTGATATTGTCAGCTCCCTTGCCTATCGGCTCGATAGGCTCATGAATGGTGAGCTTCAGAGGATGCCAGAAAGCCCAGTAGATGTCCTTCATGCGAGGCTTCACATCAAAACTGCCATTGATGGTAAGCGGACATACCGGCAACTGCAGTTCATCGGCAAGCATGAAAGCACCGCGGCGGAACACGCCCATGTGACCCGTAAACGAACGGGCACCCTCTGGGAATACCACCAGCGACATGCCCTCTTTGAGCACCTCGCGGGCACGGTCATAAGAAGCACGGATCTTAGAAGGTCCGCTCTTGTCTACAAAGATGTGGTGCGCATACTCACAGGCGATACCGATGAGAGGCACTTTGCGCAAGCCCTTCTTCATCATCCACTTGAAGTTTCTGCCCAGGAAGCCGTAAATCAGGAAGATATCGAAAGCGCCCTGATGATTGGCCACGAAAACATAACTCTGGTTCTTCTTGAGATGCTCACGTCCCTCCACCTTTACAGGCAGGAGGAGGATGCGGACCCAAAGCCAGGCCCAACATTTACCAGGATAATAGCCCCAGAAATGGCCATTGCCCAGCATGCATCCCAAAACAGTAACTAAACTGGTTAAAACGCTAGCTACCAACAGGATAGGCAAGCATATTACAAGCTGATACAGACGATATAAGTACTTCATTTTTTATTTAAGAATGAATAATTTAACACTCAACATTTAACATTCAACACTCCTTATTTTCTCTTTAATGTGATGACCACGATTTCTGCCGTAGCCCCGATGCGGATTGGAACGGTACCGCCCAGACCCGATGTGGTATAGAGCTGGCAACCCTCCTCCTCGAAGAGGCCGTAATCATAAGGAGTAAACATCGACGGACGCAAGCCCAGGATACTGATCTGCCCCGCATGCGTATGACCGCTCAGCGTAAGTTGCGGTGCTACGACCAGCGAATCCTTCCTGTCAGGTCCTATCACATCACCATCCTCATCCTTCTCCTTATTAATAGTAGAAGGCCAGGTCTCGCGCCACTGCTTCGGCATATGCTGCAGCATCAGCACGAAAGAGCCCGGTCTGATGCCATACAGCGCCTTCCTTACGTTGGTGCGCTTTGGCTTGTCATAGTTCTCTGTACCAGCTACATAGATGCTGTCAGCGCCCCTATGCACCGCCACATGCTCATTCATCAGCAGGCGCCATCCGCAACTCCGCTGGAAGTCCTGCATCCGCTTCTCGAGCGCAGCTATCTCCTGCTCATCATCTACATCCATATAATAGGTGTAATCGTGATTGCCCAGCACACTCATCACGCCATCTCTGGCTTTCAGACTGCTGAGCAGCGCCTGATACCCAAGCAGTTCATCGGGCGTAACATTCTGTAAATCACCCGTAAAGCAAATCAGATCAGGCTTCTCGGCATTGATGCTGTCGATATCGCGCTGAGGCAGATGACCACGCCAGCCATAGTATGACCCGAGATGGATATCGCTGAACTGAACGATGCGATAGCCCTCGAAAGACTTCGGCAGATTAGGTACATAGATGGTGATACGCTTGACTTGCATCTTAGGAAAACCTTCGGTAAATCCGTAGATGAAGCAGAAGAACGCCACCGCTCCCACTACCAGTCCGAGGAGCTTGCCCCAGTTGCGATGGCCGTGAAGGAGCCGCATACAGCACCAACCGAAGACACTGAACAGGCTGAAGACAAACTGCGGAACCGCACATACTGCCATCATCACAAACCAGATGTCGATGAGCACCGGATTGCGTGGCAGGAAGTTGGGCAGTATCGTGATATATGCGCTGTAGGCGATAACCACGAAAGCCGGCAACCAGAAGAGCACCCGCTGCCAGAGACTCTTCAGCCATAACTTGCCATACCTTTTATATATCCACAGATACGGCAACAGGGTGAATACCACTACGGGTATCAATATTCTTGCTATCATTTCTTGATCAAACTTGATTGAAGATACGTTTTTATTGCCTGCACGGGCACTCCTCTGCGCTGTGCATAGTCGCGAAGCTGGTCGTCTCCTATCCGTCCCAGTTCGAAATACCGCGACTTGGGATGTGCAAACATCAGCCCCGAAACACTGGCATGAGGCGTCATCATTCCGCTTGTGGTGAGCCGGATGCCCACCTGACTCATATCGATGAGCTGGTCGATGATGAAGTTGGCACTGGTATCGGGCAGCGAAGGATATCCTATAGCCGGACGGATGCCCTGATAGCGCTCAAAATGCTGGTCTTCGATGCTCAGCTGCTCGTCGGGAGCATAGCCCCAGATGCTGCGTCTCACCTCTTCGTGCAACTTCTCTGCCGTGGCTTCAGCCAACCGGTCGCAGAGTGTCTGTGCCATCATATTGAGGTAGTCGTCCGAGCGATATTTCTTCTCCAGACCGCCATCTACCGTCGTGCAGAAGATACCCAGCCGATCTGTTATTCCACTGCCCAGAGGACGGATGAAATCAGCCAGACAGAGATTGGGTTCTCCCTGAGCCGCCGGATGCTGCTGACGGAGCATCGGGAAGCGGACTTTCTGCCCTTCCAGCCAGATATCGTCCCCCTCGCTGTTCGCCTCGAAGAGTCCGAAGACGGCATAGGTATGATATTCGCCTTCCCATGAATGGAGCATATCGAGCGCCTCAGCCTTCATTTTTTCCTTTTCCTCTCGAGGTTTGCCGCTCAATCCCCAGGCATGATAAAAGTATAGCCAGTTGATATATGGCTCAATTTCGCTTATATTGTATACTATTCTTCGCATCCGATACGATATTTTATTTTACAATCCCCGTAAGATTTCCCTTTTTCAGGAATTGTTTCTGAACTCCAGTTCCTCTCCTCTGCAAGCGGCATCAAACACGCCTTTGTCGTAGATAAGACGACCGTTGCAGAAAGTCTGCTCCACTTTCCATGCAAACTCGTCACCCTCTACAGGGCTCCATTTACACTTGCTCTGAATCACCTCTGCGGTCACCTTCCAAGGCTCTCCCTTGCGCACCACAACGACATCTGCCTTATAACCCGGACGCAGGAAGCCGCGCTGACTGATATGGAACAGACGGGCTGGATTATGGCACATCAGTTCAACCAGGCGCTCGATACTGATTACCTTTTCGTCAACAAGTTTCAGCATGCTTACCAGGGAGAACTGTACCATTGGCATACCTGATGCAGCCTTGGCACAACCGCCCTGTTTATCCTTCAACTGATGAGGAGCATGATCGGTACCTACTACAGTTATCTTACCATTACTCAGCGCCTTACACAAAGCTTCGCGATCAGCAGCGGTCTTTACTGCAGGGTTGCATTTGATGCGTGCGCCCTTCACAGCGTAATCTTTATCCGAGAACATGAGATGAGCCACAACAGCCTCGCCTGTAATATTTTCATCCTTACCAAAGAACTCCAGTTCCTTAGCCGTAGTAACGTGGGCGATATGGAGATGCGCCCCGCTTTCCTTAGCCAGCTGCACCGCCAGACGGCTGCTTTCATAGCAAGCCTCCTCGCTGCGTATTTCCGGATGATGTTCTACGGCAGGGTCCTCACCCCATTTCTGCTTAGCCAGCTGCATGTTGCGGTTGATGATTTCGGTATCCTCACAGTGGGTCATCACCGGCAAATCCAGCTCTTTCGCCTTCTTGAAGATAGCCTGCAGCGCCTCATATTTATCCACCAGCATATTGCCCGTACTGGAGCCCATAAAGAGCTTGATTCCCGGAACATGATGCGTATCGAGCTGTTCAAAATCATTTACATTATCATTGGTAGCGCCAAAGAAGAAACTGTAGTTCACATGACTCTTCTCAGCGCCCAGCTGCCGCTTTGCCTGCCAAGCCTCCAGAGTGGTAGTCTGAGGTACCGTGTTAGGCATCTCGAAATAGCTGGTCACACCACCAAAGGCAGCAGCGCGGCTTTCGCTCTCGATGTCAGCCTTCTGCGTAAGTCCCGGCTCACGGAAGTGAACATGGTCATCAATCACACCCGGCAAAACAAAACACCCCGAGGCATCGATGACTTCATCGTAATTGCCACGGGGTGCCTCGCCTTCATATATCTCCTTGATAAATTCACCATCCAACAAGAGGTCGCCCACAAAAGAGCGACCCTCATTTATAATGGTTCCATTCTTGATTAATTTCATATTACTAAACTTATAAAATGAAGAGTTTTACAAGATGTTAATGCCCAAGACCCTGAAAGAGCCCTGTTTCTACTCCTGACCTTCCTGTTTTTGAGGAATCGTAGGCGCAGCCAGTTCGTTGGCTGTAGGTGCCGGAGCCGCATCAGGATTTACCTGTGGAGCCGCTTCCATCTCTGGCTGCATGCCGCTCTGGGCATCTCGTGTACCGTTCATAATTTCCTGATTCTCTTGAGCTTTCTTATAATAGTCCTTTACATAAGGATCATTCTTGAAATAGTCGGTAGCCTTGCTCATGATGTCCTCAATCCAAGGAGAGAGCATCGGATACTGGTTGCCCATCGTAACGAGGAAGAAGACGCCCGGTCCCAGCACATTGTTGAAGTTGTCGGTAACAAACGAAGTGATGAGCTTGTCTTCCTGCTCAGAGAGGCGGATGGATTCCTCGTTCAGATGCTTGTTGACAGCCACCATATCGCTACCGTTCATGATAGCCTGGTCGTGCTTGTGTACCAGTTCGCGCAACTGATTCTGAATCTGCTGGTATTTCTTGAAGAATCCGAAGAGTTTATCGTTCATAGGAGTACCGCTTACCACCTGCTGTGTATCATCGAGCTTCACCGTAATGCTTCCACTCTCCAGCACCAGCGGCAGCACAGGGTCATCATCCATGAAGATATTCGCCATCTTCATAGAGTCGACAGAACCCTGAAAATGGAACTGTCCGTGCACTACATCGCAAGAATCCACGTTCTTGAAATCGTTGTTTTCCAGTATCTTAAGGTACAGCATGCGTCCGTCCAGAGTACTTACGTTAGAAGTACCCGAGATATCGTAACTGTTGGCACAAGATGCAAGTGCCATCAAGGCAATGAATGCGTAAAATATTCTATTCATAAGCTATCTATATCACTTTCGGTGAACAAAAGTACAATCTTAATTTGAACTGACGAAATAAATTGCAGCAATTTAATTCATTCTTACAAGATTTATGTTTTGTTTGCACTCCTGTTGGCCACCGAAAGCTTTTTTCTCGTCCTTTCTATATTACTGATTGTTTTCCTTCTTCAGTTCATGAGAGATGCGATGCGTGGTATACAGTTCCAGCAGGGCTGCGATGAGGAGGAAGACTACCCACTTATTATAGAAATAGGTGATATAGGTCTCATAATTCTCAAACCAGCGGCGCAGGAAAGCATACACCGTATCTACCATCGAGATGCCTGAGAGCACGAAGAAGATGTCTGCTACATACTGCATTCTCTTCAGGCGATGGATAACCAGCGAAGACCCCTCATAGAACTGCATCGCCTGCATTACACTGAAGAGTATGGTGCCCAGCAGGAACCCCCAGCTCGTTACCTGCACCAGCTGCGGATGTGAAAAACCAAATGCGAAGCAAGCCGCACCGACAACCATCAGCACGCCGCCCAGCAAGAAAATAGCACTTTCCAGTTTACTCAATTGTTTCATTTTCGTCTTGTTCGTTAGTTTTTTCCGGAATATCCGAACTCAATACAAAGATATCTTCATCATCAGCCTTCATGAAATAACGCTGGCGGGCTATCTTCTCAAATGCCCGCACACCATGCTGCATATCACGCAGGGTATGCTTGTCGCTTTCATACTGCTCACGATATTTTTCTATCTCCGAACGGAGCGTAGCTATCTCTATCTGGTACTTAATGTGCTGCCTTACACTGTTGTCGTCAACTACACCAACTACCAGAACACCCGCTACAATCACTATAAGATACTTATAATGAGCGAGATAATTCCATATAATACCAAGTTTTTTACTCATTTCTTCCGAATTTGTTTGCAAAGATAATATTTTTTTGTTATCTTTGCATCATCAATTAAGAAAAAATAATGGAAGAGTATATAGTTTCTGCAAGAAAGTACCGTCCGATGACCTTCGATTCGGTTGTCGGACAGAGTGCATTGACCACCACTTTGAAGAATGCAGTGAAGAGCGGCAAGCTGGCGCACGCCTATCTTTTCTGCGGTCCGAGAGGTGTGGGCAAAACCACTTGTGCCCGCATTTTTGCGAAGGCAATCAACTGCGAGCACCCTCGTGAAGACGGCGAGGCATGCAACGAATGTGAGAGCTGCCGTGCCTTCAATGAGCAGCGTTCCTACAACATCTTCGAGCTGGATGCCGCCAGCAACAACGGTGTTGACCAGATTAAGGTTCTGATGGAGCAGACCCGCATCCCGCCTCAGGTAGGCAAGTATAAGGTGTTTATCATCGATGAGGTCCACATGCTCTCTACAGCCGCCTTCAACGCCTTTCTCAAGACGCTGGAAGAGCCACCTCAGCATGTCATCTTCATCCTCGCCACTACCGAGAAGCATAAGATTCTGCCTACCATCCTGAGCCGATGCCAGATTTACGACTTCGAGCGAATGACGGTAGCCAACACCATCAACCACCTGAAGATGGTGGCTGAGAAGGAAGGCATACAATATGAAGAGCAGGCGCTCGCCGTGATAGCCGAAAAGGCTGACGGAGGTATGCGCGATGCCCTCTCTATCTTCGACCAGGCTGCCAGCTTCTGCATGGGCAACATCACTTACCAGAAGGTGATCGAGGACCTGAACGTGCTCGACAGCGACAACTATTTCCGTCTGGTAGACCTGGCTCTGGAGAATAAGGTGGCAGAGATGATGGTAACACTCGACGGCATTCTGAGCCGCGGTTTCGATGGTGGCAACATGATACAGGGGCTTGCCCAGCATGTGCGCAATGTGATGATGGCGAAGGATCCTCAGACCCTGCCTCTGCTCGAGACCAGCGACGACCAGAAAGCCAAGTTCCAGGCTCAGGCCCAGAAGGCACCTACACCTTTCTTATATAAGGCGCTGGAACTGATGAACCAGTGCGATATCCATTACCGCGCCAGCAGCAACAAGCGATTACTGGTAGAGCTCACCCTGATACAGATAGGCCAGATTACGCAGCCCGAGGATCAGGATGTGCCTAGTGCGGGGCGTACGCCCAATAGATTAAAATCCCTGTTTCAGAAACTCCTGGCTCAGTCTAAGCTTGCCTCTCAGGGTGCAGGTTCTGAGCCTTCTGGCAGCAGCGAAAACCGGTCATCACAGCCGGGAGCGTCTGCTGCTACAGCTACTGCTGTGCCTTCGTCAGGGGCACCGACAGCCGCTTCTGCAGCCTCCAATGCTGCATCTTATTCTGCATCTGCCACCGCAGCCACATCTGCCTCTCCAGAAGGCTCAGCCGCTGCCGGAGCTGCTATAGATGCTGCATCGCCTCACAAGCCACGACTCAAGAATATCAAGCTGGGCGGCATAGGCATGACTTTCTCTAACCTGAAGAAGAGGGAGGAGAACCAGCGCCGCCTGCACAGTCCGTATGATGATACCAATGAGGAAAAAGCGACCATCACGGGCGACCAGAACGAGTTCACCCAGGAGCAGGTGGAAGCAACATGGTTCAGTATGTGCATGAGAATGCAGAACAAGCTGGATTTCATAGGCTTAGCCAACCGCATGAAGAGTATTGTACCGAAGATAACCAACTATCCGCAGATAGAGGTTATCATCAACAACCAGCTCTTGCTAGACGACGTTTTGAACATCAAGAACCGCATTCTCAAGACTTTCGTCTTAGGTCTTCACAACAGCGAACTGAGCATCAGCTACCGCCTTGCCGACCAGGAAGAGGTAGGCAAGGTTCTGACCAAGAATGAAGTTCTGGAACTTCTTATGGAGAAGAACCCTGCAATGAAAAAACTCACAAAGGACCTGGATCTGGTCATGACATAGAAGATACTCCACACGATACGAAATTCTCCACTCCATGTAGAACAACCTATACGGAGTGGAGAAACTAGTACTATCTTCCCCCAAATGCTGCCATTATACCCGGGCGTATGATGCCCCAAGAGGTTATTCAGTATTCAGTATTCAGTTTTTTTCGCGATAGTTACCTTTTATACGGTTACAAATTGTAAGTAATTATTTTATATTATATAT
>ERZ1032794.374-NODE-374-length-12653-cov-4.294729_pt1 | contig 12653 bp, 16 predicted proteins | sample MGYA00516957_ERZ1032794 | MGnify/ENA primary metagenome ERZ1032794 (study PRJEB33719, sample SAMN04262543) | wastewater metagenome | biome: sewage system; feature: street-access sewage; material: sewage | place: Peru: Lima | collected 2013-01-15 ... | reverse complement strand
ACATGCATCACACCAATCGATGGCAGATATAAAAATGAAAGCGGTTAGCAAAAAATTTCAAGCAAAAGGAATTTCAAATGGACTTATTTCGGGTCTGACTTATGGTATCTACTCAACTCTTGTTATTGTAGCAAGTGGTTACGATCCTTTAATGAGTGCAGCAGGTATTATTGCAGCGCCTTTTGTGTGTTCAGGATTAAATGACTTCTTTGCAGGTATTTGGTTATTAATTTTTAACTGGAAAAAAGGACGCTTGAAAGAATTAGGAAGAACCTTGAAAACAAAACCAGGAAAAATGTTAGTGTTGGGATTTCTTTTAGGAGGACCTGTAGCAAATGGTGCCTATTTAGTTGGCTTGGCAATGGCAGGAGCTTATGCAATTCCAATCTCTGCAACTTGTAGTTTGTTTGGTGCTTTATTTGCTTGGATTTTCTTGAAACAAAGACCAACTAAACGAGTGGTTTTCGGTATGGTTTTATGTGTTATGGGAGCTATTTTTATTAACTTTGTTAAACCAGAAGGAGCTCCAAACTTCACGTTAGGTATTATCTGCGCTCTAATCGCAGCTATTGGTTGGGGACTTGAAGGTGTGTTCTCAAGCTTCGGTGGTGCCATGATTGATACAGACGTTGCGGTTAATCTAAGAGAATTAATTTCAGGAATTGTAACTTTATTATTAGTCTTTATTTTTGCAGGAGCATTCCCATTGTTCCTAGGAACTTTAAAAGCCGTAACACCAGTTATGTGGTTGATTATTTCAGGATTAAGTGCAGCTGTTTCATTCTTAACTTGGTATAAAGCAATCTCTATGGTTGGTTGTGCAATCGGTATGTCATTAAACGTTACATATGCTTTCTGGGGTGTGTTATTCTCAGTTCTTTTCTTAGGTCAAGAATTAACAGCGACTATTGTAATTGGATCAATCGTTATTGTTTGTGGAGCGATTATCGTTACTATGAATCCTTTAGACCTAATTAAGAAGAAAGAGGTGGAGTAAGATGACTTTACCAGCAAGAATGGCTGTCTTGAATCATTTAGATGAAGTGGGAGAGTCTAATATTCAGGAAGTAATGACAAGTTTGGAACCAATCTATGGTCAAGAAAAACAATTTACATATGATTTATTCCTAGAACATTTAATGGCTCTTGAAGCTAATGATCTAGCTTCATTAACCAAATATGAACTAGATAAGAAAGAAGAGTTAGTTTTATATTACGACATTACAGAAGATGGTCGTAGCACAGTAGAAAAATTTGTTCCTAAAAAATAATAAACATCTAGGAGGACAATAGATGAGATACCAAGGTGAAGAAGCATTAGGACTAGTAGAAACCCTAGGATTAGTGCCAGCATTAAAAGCAGCCGATGAAATGTTAAAAGCAGCTAATGTAGAACTTGTTTCTTATGAAAATATTGGTTCAACTCTCGTTACAGTTATGATCAAAGGTGATGTTGCTGCTGTCCGAGCTTCTGTTGAAGCAGGTGTTGCAGTCGCTAGTGAGATTGGCAAAGTAACAGCGCATAATGTGATGCCAAGACCAATTAGAGCTGTTGGCGATATCGTCTCAGTTCACGACATTGATTTATAAAGGTAAGGAGGAAGAAGCGATGGAAAGATATGAAGCCATTGGGGCAATTGAAACATTTGGTTTAGTCTTTGTGTTAGAGGCAGCAGATGCTATGTGTAAAGCAGCAGATGTTGAAGTTTTAGGTTATGAAAACGTGGCGTCTGGTTATATTTCAGTCATTGTTAAAGGTGATGTTGCAGCATGTAAAGCCGCAGTTGAAGCAGGTGTACAAGCTGTAGCAAATATGGGCGCAGAAGTGTATAGCTCAGTTGTTATCGCAAGCCCTCATATTGATTTGAGTAAAATCGTTTCACGCTATGCACTGGAAAACTTGTTGCCAAGTGGTGAGGAAGTGAAATAGATGTCTTTTGTTGATAAAGATTTAGAGTCTATTCAAGAAGCACGTATTTTAATAGAATCTGCAAGAGATTCACATTACATGTTAAAAGAATATGATCAAGGGATTATTGATAAAATTATTGGCTTGATGATTCCAAAAATCAGAGAAAATGCACAAGTTTTGATTGATGCCAATATCTCTGAAACCCAGTACGGTAAAGCAGAAGATGAATTAAAGCTATTGTATCAAGTACTAGACAACATGGAATCAAGTGTATTAAGTCAAAAATGTATCGGTATTCTAGAGCAAAATACACAAGGTGATATTACAGAAGTAGGAGTTCCTTTAGGGGTTATCGTCACATTACTTCCAGCAGAAAATAGCGTGACTAACACCATTTTTACTGCGTTACTTAGTCTGAAATCTGGAAATACTTGTGTGTTTGTTCCCCACAAAAGAGGAGCTAACTCAACAAGAAAAGCTATCTCTTTTATCAAAAATTTAGCGGAAGTGAGCGGCTTACCTAAAAACTGTTTAAGTAGTATGCAGCATGTATCGAATTAAGGTGTTGCAGAAATAACAAATCATTCTGCTACAGCATTAATCATCAATATTGGGCAAAAAAAATGTAAAGGCGCATCCAACGTTTTACATCGTCCGATGATTTATGGTGGAACAGGATCGACTCCCGTTTTTATCGAAAAAACAGCCAATATCAAACAAGCTTGTTTTGATATCATTCGAAGTCGCTCATTTAATAATGGTATTTTACCTGGAGCAGAGCAATATTTAATCGTAGAAGGAATCATTGCTAATCAGGTAAAAGAAGAGTTAATCAATCAAGGTGCTCACTTTATGACGCAAGAAGAGGAGCGTTTGTTACTTGATTTGATTAAACCATGTGGCACCTTTGTTTGTTCGGAAGTAATTGGTAAGTCTGCTTGTTACTTAGCAGAAAAAGCAGGTTTTGCTGTTCGAAGTGATGTCAAAGTTCTTGTGTCAGAACAGGATTATATCTTTGATGAGAATCCTTATTCTGATGAAATGAAGTTTCCGATTCTAACGTTTTATTTAGAGCCTGATTGGCTACATGCTTGTGAAAAATGCATTAACTTACTAAAAGCTAAGCAAAATGGTCATAGTTTAGTGATTCATTCACACAATCAAAAAGTAACCAATGAGTTTGCTTTGAAAAAACCAGTAGGCCGAGTCCTAGTCAATGGTCCGGCAACGTTTAATAGTTTAGGTCTAGAATCAACACTACCATTTACCTTTGTTTTAGGTGGTTTGACTATGGGACAAGGAATAACAGCGAAAAATATAACGGCAAAAGATTTAACTTATGTCAGACAAATTGGTTATCCAATAGAAAAAACAAAATCAGTACAAACTGATCTCAACATGAGTGAAGACGAATTAGTCAGAATTTTGAAAAAAATCATTAACCAATAAAATAAAATAAGCGAGGGATTCAGATGGATATGCAAGATTTTTCAGCAAAATTAGCTGAAGCAACAAAAGAGTTAACAGATTCAGAAAAAGCAGCTTTAATGCGTATGTTTGCATCTGTTAAAGAAGATATTGAAAGTGAAGAAGTAGTTGAAACTGTAGCCATTCATTCAGAAGGAACTGATATTCCTGAAGGGATTACTCCTAGATTAGTTGCGTTAAAAGAAAACTACATGAAACAAGTACCAACTATTACCACACATAGAGCGCGAGCAATCACTAAAATTGCTAAAGAAAACCCAGGGATGCCAAAGAGCGTCTTAAGAGGTAAATGCTTTAAATATTGCTGTGAAACAGCACCCTTAGTTATTCAAGACAACGAATTAATTGTTGGGGCACCAAATGGCGCACCTCGTGCTGGGGCATTCTCACCAGATATTGCATGGCGCTGGATGGAAGACGAGATCGATACGATTGGGACACGTCAACAAGACCCATTCTTCATTTCTGATGAAGACAAACGTATTATGCGTGAAGAATTATTCCCTTATTGGAATGGAAAATCAGTTGATGAGTACTGTGAAGACCAATACCGAGATGCTGGTGTATGGGAATTATCAGGTGAATCATTTGTATCGGATTGTTCATACCATCAAATCAATGGTGGTGGGGACTCTAACCCAGGATATGACGTTATTTTAATGAAAAAAGGAATGCTTGATATTCAACAAGAAGCTAGAGAGCATTTAGAACAATTACAATACGAAAATCCAGATGATATCGATAAAATTTACTTCTATAAATCAATTATTGATACAACAGAAGGTGTTATGATTTACGCTCGTCGTATGTCTGAATATGCTGCTGAATTAGCAAGCAAAGAAACAGATCCAAAACGTAAAAAAGAATTAGAACAAATTTCTAAAATCAATGCCAAAGTACCTGCTAACAAACCAGAAACTTACTGGGAAGCAATCCAAGCAGTTTGGACTATTGAATCTTTATTAGTTGTTGAAGAAAATCAAACTGGTATGTCAATTGGACGTGTGGATCAATACATGTATGAGTACTACAAAAATGATATTGATTCAGGTCGCATGAATGACTTCCAAGCTTTTGAATTATCAGGCTGTATGTTAATTAAAATGTCAGAAATGATGTGGATTACAAGTGAAGGCGGCTCTAAATTCTTCGCTGGTTACCAACCATTTGTCAACATGTGTGTCGGTGGGGTAACGCGTGAAGGATTTGATGCAACAAACGAATTAACTTATCTATTAATGGACGCGGTTCGCCACGTGAAAATCTATCAACCATCACTAGCTTGTCGTATTCATAACAAATCTCCTAGAGAGTACTTGAAAAAAATTGTATCAGTTGTAAAAGCTGGTATGGGATTCCCTGCTTGTCACTTTGACGATACACATATCAAAATGATGCTCGCTAAAGGTGTTTCTATCGAAGACGCTAGAGATTACTGTTTAATGGGTTGTGTGGAACCACAAAAATCAGGTCGTTTATACCAATGGACTTCAACAGGTTATACTCAGTGGCCAATTTGTATTGAACTTGTGCTAAATCAAGGTGTGCCATTATGGTACGGCAAACAAGTTTGTCCAAATACAGGTGCTTTATCAGAGTTCAAAACGTATGAACAATTTGAAGAAGCTGTTAAAGAACAAATCAAGTACATTACTAAATGGACTAACGTAGCAACAGTGATTTCACAACGTGTTCATCGTGAATTAGCACCAAAACCATTAATGTCCTTAATGTATGAAGGTTGTATGGAATCAGGTCATGATGTGTCTGCTGGTGGTGCGATGTATAACTTTGGACCAGGAGTTGTTTGGTCAGGACTTGCTACTTACGCAGATTCAATGGCAGCAATTAAAAAATTAGTCTTTGATGACAAAAAATACACATTAGAAGAGTTAAATACAGCATTAAAAGCTGAATTTAAAGGTTACGAACAAGTAAAAGCTGACTGCTTGAAAGCACCTAAATATGGTAATGATGATGATTATGCAGATTTAATCGCAGCAGAATTAATCAACTTCACCGAACAAGAACATAGAAAATACCGCACATTATACTCAGTATTGAGTCACGGAACATTATCTATTTCTAACAATACACCATTTGGTCAATTAACAGGCGCTTCTGCTAATGGTCGTGACGCTTGGACACCGTTATCTGATGGTATCAGTCCAACACAAGGTGCCGATTTCAAAGGCCCTACAGCGATTATTAAATCAATTTCTAAAATGTCTAATGACAGTATGAATATTGGTATGGTTCATAACTTCAAGATTATGTCTGGTTTACTAGATTCTCCAGAAGGGGAAGAAAGTTTAATTACTCTGTTACGTACTGCTTGTCATTTAGGAAATGGTGAAATGCAGTTTAACTACTTAGATAACGATACATTGATTGCAGCACAAAAAAATCCTGAACAATACCGTGATTTAATTGTTCGTGTAGCTGGATATAGTGCATTCTTTGTGGAATTATGTAAAGACGTTCAAGATGAAATCATCAGTCGAACAATGCTAGAGAAATTCTAAAAAAAATTCAGGAGATGAATGAAGTGACAGGAATAAAAGAAGGTGGAATTGAGCGCCAAGCAATGATTTTTAATGTCCAAAAATACAATGTTCATGACGGCCCTGGTATTAGAACAATGGTATTTTTTAAAGGTTGTCCTTTACGTTGTCAATGGTGTGCCAATCCAGAAGGTATTTCTAGACAATTTCAAGTCATGTATAAACAAAGTTCATGTTCTGATTGTGGAGCCTGTGTGGACGCTTGTCCCATGGGCATCCACTATATGGATGAAGAAGGCAATCACCAAGTTGATCGTGAAAAAATATGTAACGGTTGTAACAAATGTGTAGAGGTTTGTCCTATGGCAGCTCTAAATATCACAGGAGAAATTAGAACTATTCCAGAATTAATGGAAATTATTCATGAAGACGCAGCCTTTTACGACATGTCTGGTGGCGGAGTTACTTTAAGTGGTGGTGAATGTACTGCCCAACCAGAAGTAGCTTTGGCACTATTAAAAGCCTGTAAAGGTGATGGCATCAACACAGCTATTGAAACGTGTGGACATACTAGAATGGATAGAATGTTGAGCTTATCAGAATATGTGGATTATTTTTTATTTGATTTAAAACACATGGATCCAGTGCGACACAATGAACTAACAGGTATTAGTAATGAAAGAATTCTAAAAAATTTACAAGAACTTCTAAGACTAGGCAATTGGGTGAAAATAAGAATGCCTATGTTAAAAGGAATTAACTCAAGCGAATCTGAGATTCAAGCTATTATTGATTTTTTATTGCCTTATAAAGATTATCCTAATTTCCAAGGCATAGATTTACTTCCTTATCATAAATTAGGCGTCAATAAATATGGTCAGCTAGGTATGGAATATCCAGTAGATGGTGATCCTAGTTTATCAGATGCTGAGTTAGATCAAATTGAAGGCTGGATTAAAGCATATGATTTTCCTGTACAAGTTGTTAGACATTAATGAAGCGAGGAGATTAAGTGATGAAAGAACAAGTCGAACGTGTCATACAGGAATCTGTTCCTGGTAAACAAGTAACCTTATCTCATTTAATTGCATCTCCGATTTCAGATGTGTATGAAGCTATTGGTGTCGATCCCTATGGAGCAATAGGAATCTTAACCTTATCTCCTTATGAGACAGCTGTTATTGCGGCTGATATTGCTAGTAAAGCAGCAGATGTGACGATTGGCTTTTTAGATCGTTTTACCGGTTCTGTCGTGATTCAAGGAGATGTTCAAAGTGTTGAGATTGCTTTAAAAGAAGTCAATCGTATTCTTGAGGACCAGTTGGGATTCACCGTTGAGGCAATGACCAAAACATGAGGAAGAAAATACTAATCATAGGTCCCAATCATAGTGGAAAAGCTAAATAAGCTCATTACTTAAATGAAGAAGAAGGACCTATAAAAAAAAGAGGGAGCATTGTTTATGGCAAGTATACGATAAGCGTGCCAAGCAGTTATCTAGAAAGTCCAGATATGCACAAACACATTATTTCCTTGAGAACTCAAACGCATTTAGTGTTGATGCTCTACCCCTTGATGCAAAAAAAGAAAGTCTACCCACCAAATTTTGCCAAAGTATTTAACGTTCCTGTGATGGGTGTGTTGACGTTTAACGAAGAGTCACCATCTAGTTCCCAGTTACAGCAGATTGACAAAATGTTTGAAGAAATAAAAATAATGACGCCTTATGAACAACTCAATTTAAGTTGTGAGACGTCAATAGAATCATTTTGTAACAAAATAAGAAAGAAAGGAGAATGAAAAAAATAATGAATCGATTTAAAATGCCAACAGAAATTTACTTTGGGCAAGATGCTCTTGGTGTCTTAAAGGAGTTGGATCTGGGAAACGTATTGATTGTCTGTGACCCTTTTATGGAGTCTTCTCATATGGTAGATAACATCACTGTTTTATTAGATGAATGTTCAACTAAATATGTGTTGTTTTCAGAAGTAGTGCCAGACCCAACGATTCAAGTCGTGACTAAAGGTTTACAAGCAGCTCTAAATATACAACCACAAAGCATTATCGCTCTAGGTGGAGGCTCAGCTTTAGATACGGCAAAAGCTATAAGAGAAATCTATAGAGAGTCAACTCAAGTCAAAGAAGTTCAGTTAGTTTGTATCCCGACAACAAGTGGTACAGGAAGTGAAGTAACTGCTTTTTCTGTCATCACAGATGCAGAAGAACAAGCTAAATATGCTCTTGTATCAGATGAGATGATTCCAGAGATTGCTATTTTAGATCCTGAATTAACCAAAACGGTCCCAGAAGCTATTACGGCTGACACGGGAGTAGATGTGTTAACTCACTGTTTTGAAGCATTTGTTTCAACTAATGCATCAGATTTTACCGATGCTTGTGCTGAAAAAGCCATCAAAATGGTTTGGGCTTATTTACTAGAAGCCACTCAAAATGGTTCTAATTTACTAGCTCGCGAGAAAATGCATAATGCGTCTTGTTTAGCGGGAATTGCCTTTAGTGAAGCATCATTAGGTATTTGTCATAGTTTGGCTCATGCGTTAGGTGGAAGATTTCATATTCCTCATGGACGAGCAAATGCCATGATTTTACCCTTTGTTATTAGTTACAATGCAGGATTAGATTTACCAGAAGAAACAGCAACTTTAGATAGATATGTGTTGATAGCTGAATTACTAGGCATTAAAGCAGGAACTAAAAAAGCCACAGTTAGAGCGTTGATATCTAAATTAAATCGCTACACAGATCAACTAGGAATCCCTAAACAAATTGAAGCTATGGGAGTTGAAACGAGTGACTTTTTAAGTGCTTTATCTAGTATGTCTGAAAAAGCACTGGCAGATAAATGTACCTTGACGAATCCTCGTGTACCGACGATACAAGATTTAGAAGGGATTTATAAAAAATTAAGTAAAGGAGGTCACTAAATGCATTTTATTACCGAAAACGAATTAAGAGTTAAGTATAGAAAGCAAGCATTTAGTGATTTTTATTTACAAAAAGAAGAGCGATTGACGCCAGAAGCCAAACAATTTTTAAGTGATAAGAAAATTCGACTTACTAGTGTTACTGATACAAGTGACTCAGTGCAACCCATAGGAAGTCAATTTGACTTATTAAGATTAGCTTGTTTAGAGTGTGGTCGTTTGGCTAACGAACTTGATTACGGGATTAGTCATTCCTTGTTTTTATTAGCTGAAGCTATCAAAACCGGTATTAAAACAGAACAGAGGACATCAATTATTCCTTATACGAGTCAATTGGAAGTTCATCATGTACTGAGTACTAAAGGGGAATTATTAATAAAACTGGAACAAGTGATTTTTACGATTAGTGACTTAGAAATAGAAAAACAAGATCAAGGAAACGAATTAGCTTATTTAAAAAAGCAATTGATTGAGATGGTGAATCAATTGATAAGGAGTGGTGAGTAGTGAGCAAAAAAGAGCTAGAAACATGTGATGAGTTGGTTTCTAAATTTGAAGCCGTTATTAGTAAACCAAAAAAGAATAACAAAACTACCTATTATACTGGTGTGGATTTAGGAACAGCTTGTATTGTTCTAACTGTTTTAGATGCTCATTATGAACCTGTTGCTGGTGCATATCGTTATGCTGATGTAGTAAGAGATGGCATGATTGTTGATTATATTGGCGCAGTAACCATTGTTAGGGAGTTGAAAGAAGAGCTTGAGGAGGCATTACAAACCGAGTTATTATTCGCAGCTTCGGCGATTCCTCCAGGAACTGATGAACTTGAGTCAGGGGCTATCAAAAATGTGGTTCAAAGTGCAGGCTTTGAGCTGACAGCGATTTTAGATGAACCAACTGCAGCCAATGAAGTTCTCCATATCAGAAATGGAGCAGTTGTTGATATTGGTGGTGGAACGACAGGGATTTCCATATTAAAAAATGGAAAAGTTATTAATGTTTCTGATGAAGCTACAGGAGGTACTCACTTTTCTCTGGTTGTGGCAGGTGCTTATAAAATATCTTTTGAAGAAGCAGAGCTATATAAGCGAGATGAAGCAAATCATAGGGAATTAATCGTAACGTTAAAACCTGTTATTGAAAAAATTGCGTCTATTATCGAAAAGCAAATCAAGGGTTATGACATAGATGGTATTTATTTAGTAGGCGGGTCATCATGTTTGACGGGTATTGAAAAAATCATTGAAGAAAAAATCAATATACCGACATTTAAACCACGTAATCCAATGTTTGTGACGCCTCTTGGGATTGCAAAAAGTTGTACCAATCAAATTATGGGTTAGGAGAATGGACTATGGATTGTCGAATAATAAAATCACCTGGAGAAAATACTCTAGCAATACTAAATAGAAGAAAAGGCTCAGGACCAAAAGGAGCTCTTGAAGATGTAGGGGCTGTTGGACTAGTTCAAGGAAAATTAATTGAAATGGTTTGTGCGGCTGATGTGGCTGAAAAAGCAGTAGGTGTTGTTGTTGAAGATATCAAAGGCACATGTCCGCAAAACATGATCATGCTAGCAATCTTTGGAGATACTGCCTCAGTTATGGCAGCAATGGATGAGATTAAACGACGTGAGAAAGAACGTTTATGGTAACCGCAAAGTTAGTAGACAATGTCTGGGCAACTCGAAAATCAGATAAACTAAATGGCTTTAAACTGATGCTAGCAGTAGTCATTGGTGGGTCTAGAGATGGTGAGAGACTGGTTGTTGTAGATGTCATTGGAGCAGGTATTGGTGACCGAGTTATTGTAGCAACTGGTTCCGCAGCTAGAAGAATGTTGGAAGATGATACTGTTCCAGTAGATGCGGCAGTCATCGGGATTATTGATGAAAGTTGTGAGTCGGTTTAAAAAGAAAGGGAAAGTGTGTCGATGAAAAAACTGATTTCTGCAGAAGATATTACTCAGTGTCACAAGAACGGTTTGGACACCCTTTATGTGACTAAAAAGACAATCGTAACAGATTTAGCTAGAGATTTAGCAGAAGAATACGGTGTCTCAATTGAAGTAAAAGAAGTAGCGGATAAACAAGAAGTGACGACAGAAGATTTGATTTTATTACTTAAAGAAGTTTTAGCCATTGGTGTACCTAGTGACCCTTTTAAGGCAGTGATTGATCCAAGTGGCACAACAGTGATAAATGGAGATTCGGTTCAGTTAGAACAAGTTTCTAACCGACAAGATGTCTCTGTTTTGAAACGAGAATTAGTGAATGACAAGTCTATCAAACTAGGTTTTTTAACTTTTAATGGCAAAAATTGTCCACATCAAACAAGCCAAGAAGAAGTTTATTATGTCATGAATGGTTGTTTTAATATGACAATTAATGAGAAAGAATATGCTGTTAAGCAAGGTGATGTGGTTGTTATACCAAAACAGACACTTGTTACGTGGACTAGTTCGGAAGATGTTAACTTACTATATGTGAATTATTAAACGTCAGAATGTGTAAAGGAGTAGCTAATGAAAGAAGCATTAGGATTTATTGAAACAACAGGTCTTATAGCAGCTGTTGAAGCCTTAGATGCCATGTTAAAATCCTCAGAAGTTCACCTAATCAAAAAAGAAATAATTGGTGGCGGGATTGTAACTGTTGTTATTTCAGGAGATGTAGCAGCTGTTAAAACGGCAGTGGACGCAGGTGCAGCTTCAGTGTCTCACTTAAATGAATGTGCGTTGATTTCTACTCATACGATTCCTCGACCAGATGACTCAATTAGTGAGTTGTTTAAAGAGCCTATTGAAGTAAAAGAAGTTGTTGAGGAAGAGGAAGAAGTAATCATTGAGATGATTGATGAAGAAATAAATGAGCAAAAACCGTTAGCAGAAGCATTGGCTGATTGGTTAGAAAACGAGGACGTTGATCAAATGAGGACATGCTTAACTGAGTATAAAGTATCTGAGTTAAGAAGCTACTTAGAACAACTACCTGATGTCAAACTATCTCGTAAAGAAATCAAAAAAGCAAGTAAAGAAAAACTAATGACAGCCTACATTAAACACTATAAAAAATAGTAGTAACAAGGCAAAGGAGTAAAACCAATGGAATCATTTGATAAAGATTTATGTTCAGTCCAAGAAGCTAGAAATTTAGCTAGAAATGGGAAGAAAGCTGCTAATGAGATGGCAACTTTTACGCAAGAACAAGTGGATACAATATTAAAAAGTATGCGTGATGCTGCCAAAAAGCATGCCGTTTGTTTAGCACAAATGGCTGTTGAGGAAACTGGATTTGGGAAAGCTCCTGATAAAGTTTATAAAAATCATGCCGCATCTGATTTACTTTATGAAGAAATAAAAAATCAACAAACAGAAGGATTAATATCAGAAGATGTGGAAAAAGGAACTTTTGATGTGGCGGAACCAGTCGGCTTAGTTATGGGAATTATTCCATCAACGAACCCAACCTCAACTGTTTTCTTCAAAGCAATGATTGCGATTAAATCACGCAATGCCATTGTTTTTGCGCCACATCCTGCTGCTAAAAAATGTACTTTAGCAGCAAGTGAAGTGATGCGTGAGGCAGCAGAAGCAGCTGGTGCACCTAAGGGTCTTATCAGTTGTGTCTCAACGCCAACAATGGCTTCAACCAATGAATTAATGCATGGTGATGAAGTTTCCTTGATTATTGCCACTGGTGGACCAGGTATGGTTAAAGCAGCTTACAGTTCAGGTAAACCAGCCATTGGTGTAGGAGCAGGGAACTCACCGGCTTATATCGAAAGAACTGCAAATGTG
>ERZ1032794.363-NODE-363-length-12754-cov-8.377983_pt1 | contig 12754 bp, 6 predicted proteins | sample MGYA00516957_ERZ1032794 | MGnify/ENA primary metagenome ERZ1032794 (study PRJEB33719, sample SAMN04262543) | wastewater metagenome | biome: sewage system; feature: street-access sewage; material: sewage | place: Peru: Lima | collected 2013-01-15 ... | reverse complement strand
CTGATTGGTTGACTGATTGACTGATTGACTGGTTGATTGATATCCGGAGTTTTGGTGACTGTTTTGTGGGACTTGAGAGAAGAGCTTCGGATGTGTGTTGATGTGGCTTGAGAGAAGAGCTTCGGATGTACGCTGATGAGGGTTGAGAGAAGAGCTTCGGATGTATGCTGATGTGGCTTGAGAGATGAGCTTCGGATGTGTGTTGATGAGGGTTGTGTGATGGGCTTCGGATGTGTGTTGATGTGGCTTGGGTGAGGGCTTCGGAGGTTTGTTGGTTTGGTTTTGAGGGTGGTCTTTTGCGGGCTGCCTGGGTTTTGGAGGAGAGTGGGTTTTATGTGTGATTATGTGGTTTTGCCGCTTTTGAATTCGTCTTTTGAGCCTGGGAGGGCTCGGGAGGTTGTTGAGGGGTTTGTGGATGTGGATTTGAGGAATATTGCGCGGGCTGAGCTTTTTTATTTTACGGGGCAGGCGGAGGAGTGTTGTGAGATCACGAGGGGGTATCTGTCCAGCAGGGTTATTGAGCTGAAGCTTTCGGCGTGTATTTTGTATGGGTATTCTAATCTGTCGCTGGGGAATGTGACGGCGGCTAAGCGGGGGATGGAGGGGATCCAGTCCTGTGTGAAGATTGCTATGAAGAAGAAGGTTCCTAAGGATGTTTATGCGTCCTGTCTTCTGGCGGGGTATGTGGGGGCGGTTTTGCTTCATCTGCCTACGGATGGGATGCCTGCTTTTGGGGAGTACAGCAGGATGCTTCCTGAGGGGCTGAGGCTTTTTGCCACGTATGTGATGGCTCACCATACTTATCTTAACGGGGAGATATGGAGTGCTTATGGGATGGGTAAGGCTGCTTTGTTTATGGCGGAGAGGCCGTATCCGATCAGTATGACGTATATCCACTGTATGATGGCGGTGTGTGCGATAAACCGAAAGCATAAGCAGGAGGCGCAGGAGGAGATGCTCCGGAGCTGGGAGCTGGCGAAGATGGATGGGTTTCTGGAGCCTTTTATTGAGCATCATGGGCTTTTGCGGGGGCTGATCGAGGCTTGTATCCGGAACCGGGATCCGGAGGCGTATCAGCGGATCACGGAGGGTGTGATTTCTTTCAGCAGGGGCTGGATGGCGCTTCATAATCCGGAAAACCGGAGAAAGGTTACGGGGGAGCTGTCGACGATGGAGTTTTCTATTGCCATGCTGGCAAGTGGGGGATGGACCAATAAGGAGATTGGAGAGCATCTGGGGATTTCCATTAATACTGTCAAACATTACCTTACGGATATCTTTTGCAAGCTGAATGTCAAGAAACGGGATGAGCTGAAAAAATTCATGTTAAAATAGTGACAGGGGCACTTTTTTTTGAAAAAACGGGCCTTACAAAACAACTGGTAGTGTTGTATAATAAATATCACGAATAGTCAGATTTTATCGAGGAAATTAGGCGAAAAGAACCAGTAAACGAGTAAGTTAAGAAGGAGGAGTTGAAGACTGATTTTCGATAGCATCTGATAATGTCAGTATCCTTACCAAAAATGCCTGGTATATTGACACTACAATCACATAAGGGTAAAATATTGAAAAGGTGTAACCTGTTTAATCACCGGCTAAAAACATGAAGCTTTTTTAAGAGAAAGGAATATAAACAGAAGTAAAGTAATAAGAAATACAGTACACGTTAATGCACACATAGGAAAGCGGGAAAGGTATGAAAAAATTAAGGAATAATAAGATCAGAAAACTCCTGGCATTTATGGTGGCTTTGGCGTTGATGGTATCCTGTATGCCGAGTGCATATACGATCTCCGCGAGTGAGGCGTTCGGAGATGGAACGGAGGATATATTTACAGATGGCGAAATTACATCTGAACCAGCGGCCGAAGAATCGACACCGGATGTAAGCAGCGCTGACCAGGAGGAAACGGAACAGGCGCAGCAATCGACGCTTACATATGAAAATGATTCTGTTAAAGTAACAGCAGAGGCACTGGAGGACGGAGCTCTTCCGCAGAATACAGCATTGAAGGCTGACAGCGTAAACGAGAATTCATCCGTATCTTATGATACAGTTTCTCAGAAGCTTTCAGCAGCAGCTACAGACAAGGGCAGCAGCCTGAGAGGTTTTTTTGCGTATGATGTGTATTTTGCTGATGGCGACGGAAACAGAGTCGAGCCGAACGGCAGAGTCAGAGTAACTTTTGAGTACAAGACACCGGCAGCACCGGAGCTTACCGATGCAGCCAGCACGAGTGTAACCGTTGAGAAGCTTCATTATAACAGCAGTACCGGTGATACTGATGTTAACACCTTACAGGCCAACGAGGATCTGAAGGTTCTGAATGTCAACGAGGGCAAACAGATCCAGACACTTCAGGTTGAGACTGGCAACGCAGCTGTTTTTGCCGTTATGTGGGATTCTCCTGAGACAGCAGATGTCGAGGCGGAAGCTGTTTCCGGTAATGAGGACGAGGTGCCTATCGCATCAGAGGAGCTTACGGACGGAATGGATATTTCGGACGAGCCTGAGCAGGATGCAGCTGAGACACCGGCAGCAGAGAATCCGGAGGTAACTCCTGAGGCAGAGCCTTCTGAGGCTCCGGCGGAGAATCCGGATGCTGAACCTACCGAAGCGCCGGCAGAGGATCCGGATGTGGTGGAAGAACCGGCAGAGGATATTGCGAGCCCGGAGGATGTTCCGGCAGCAGATGAGAATGGTGAGACAAGCCTGATCGAGGTTCTGGGAGACGATACGAATCTTCGTGTCAGCCCATCTACCGAGGCAGAGGTTCTGGCAACTGTAAACGCAGGAACACAGCTCATACTTCTGGATACCGTAACAGCAGAGGACGGAGCAACCTGGTACAAGGTTTCCTGGGAAGGAACCGAGGCTTACATAAGAAGTGATATGGCACAGGTTGTTGACAGCAGTGATGAGGCAGAAGAAGTCGAGGATGTGCAGGAAGAAGAAATTCAGCCTGAGATCACCAGATATGATTACACGAGTGACGAAGTCAATGTTAAGGTTACTCTTACCGATCCGGCAGACCTTCCGGACAACGCAGAGCTTTCCGTAACACCGGTAGAGCTCAGTCAGGAAGCGGAAGACCAGATCACCGAAGAAGCGATCAAAGAAAAGAAAGCCATCGAGAAGATTCACTCCTATGATATCAAATTCCTGGTAGACGGCGAAGAGGTTCAGCCAGGTGCTTCAGTGAAGGTATCTGTATCTCTGAATGATGAGAAGAAGATCAAGGATGCAGATGTATATCACGTAGACGAGAATGATAACGTTGAAAATATGGATGGCAGCGTTGCCAAGAATGGTGATGTTGAGTTTGAGACTACGCATTTTTCGACTTATGTAATCGTTGGTAATAAGCGTGACGATAAGATAAAAGTTACAATAGAGCATTATGACGAAAAAACTGGAGAGAAGATTTATGCAGATGATGTTGATAAAGAACTTTCAGTTGGGCAGAAAATTGATTGTAAGAAAGCTACAAACTGGGATATCACGAGAGTAGACGTAGTTAAAAATGAAACAACAACTCCTGTAAATGAAGGTGATATTGAATTAGCACAGGATGCTACGGTTAAAGTATATTATACTCCTACCACTGGAACATTCGCCGGTGCACCTACGTTTTATGATTATACGGTAAAGGCCGGGAAAGAAACAACAGGACCTTGGTGGAACCAAACAACTCAGTATTATTCTATTAATCAGACTAGCAATTATAGTGGTAGCGATAATAAGCTTAGTATGGGTGAAACAGGACAGAATTATGATGGTTATCAATATACTTGGAGACAAGATGGCCACGAGGTTAACAAATGGACAGGAAGCGATGCTGTTATTACTGGATTACTAAAAGGTTTAGATAATAGCGGAAATGTTGTATTTAACTGTCTGGAACCAGGATTCTTTAAAGCGACTGATTTACTTGCAGGTAGTTCAAAAGATAATTATTTAAGAAAAGTATATACAGATTATAATTTAAATTTTGAAAGAATTGGTGACACATATACATTAACTGGCGTAACAGACGGAAATGGTACAAATGTAACAAACCAGTACACATTGGATAAGAAGAAGAAATCAGGTGAAGATTTCTTCCCATTGGATACAGTTGCATCTTCATATGAAAAAAGTAATACAAAAAAGACAGACAATAGGCTAAAAGATGATGGAAAAATACATAACTATTATTTTGGAATGCGATATGACATTCAATTCAACCTTGGTGGTTATGTAGGTCCATTAAGTTATACTTTTACCGGTGATGATGATATGTGGGTTGTCATGGATGGTGGAAAAGACAATCAGCGGATTATTATTGATTTAGGTGGAATTCATAATGCGGCAACTAAAACTGTGGATTTGTGGGATTATTTAGAAGAAGGAGATACATCTACACACACATTAACAGTTCTTTATATGGAACGAGGCGCAGGTGCTTCCAACTGTTACATGAACTTCACCCTTCCAAATGCAACAATTTCACAGGTAACAACGGATGCGCTTGGAACTCTGAATCTGCAGAAAGTGAAATCGGATAAGACAACAGGACTGAGCGGAGCTAAATTTGCACTTTACAGTGATAAAGAATGTACGACACAGATTGCAACAGCTACATCCGGCGCTGGCGGATATGTTACATTTGATAAGTTAAGAGCAGGAACATATTATCTGAAAGAGATTCAGGCACCTGCAGGATATGTTACCTCTAATGAGGTATGGACTGTAATTGCAACGAAAGAAAGTAAAACAAGTGTTAAAGTTGAGCTGAAGGACAGTGCTGGTAATGCAGTAGAGAACAATCATATTATCAATCAGACTAAGCAGGAATTTATTGATTCTAAGATGGACTACGATAAAACTGTGAAAGTAAATGATTGGGATAAGCGAACTTATGATATCACGATTACAGCTGATTCTAAGGTGACCAGTAGTACAACAGAGGAAAAAGACAGTGTTGCGGATATTATGATGGTATTCGATACTACGGGAAGTATGTTGTATAATGGTAGTAAAGGTACAGATAAAGGTGGATTTAAAAAATTTGGAGAATATAAACAGGTTAAAGCAAAGCTAGATACATCGAAAGTATACTATTTTACTAATGAAACAACCGATATAGAATACACATCTGGGTGGGATAGCTATTATTATCCAAATGCTAAAAATCCAATGATTTATTTAAACAATCAGTGGATATATTACAATGGCAGTTCATGGGAAAATGTACCAGATAATTCCTCAAATACTATTTACACTTTGGATAGTAGTCTGACTGGTCTAAAAGAGGCTGCAACAACATTTATAGCTTCTACTGCGGCGGCTTCTCCGAACAGCAGAATAGGGTTGGCTACATTTAATACGTCCGGAACCTTAAAACAGGAATTAATAGAAGTTGGAAGTGCCAAAGATAGTTTGATCAAGGCAACGGATTGTGTTTATGCATCAGGAGGAACATCTCCACAGACAGGATTAGAGATAGCGCAGAATCAGCTGAAAACTAAGAGAGAGAATGTTCCGCAATATGTAATTCTGTTTACAGATGGAGATCCATCTACTTCAAACGATAAAACGGCTTCGAAAAATAAAGCAGAAGCTTTAAGAAAAGCGGGAGTTAAAGTATTTACAATAGGACTCAAATTAAATGATATTACAAAGAAGTGGTTATCTGGTGAAATTGCATCAGAGGGATGTGCTTATACGGCTGGATCAATTGATGAGCTGAAAGTTATATTTGAAAAAATTCAGCAGACGATTACTCAGAATATTGATATTGCTGGTGCTGAAATTAAGGATGTGATTGATCCGCGATTTGTAATCGTGAAAGATGGCGAGTCCGTAACCAATGAAATGATAAAAAATGCCGGAGGTTCAATAAATTTAGGAGATGGTGGAGTGGTTTCCGTAGATGAAAGTACCGGAAACCAAGTTGTAAAATGGACGAATCAAACTATTCCAAATGCTGAAAAAGGTACATGGAGTAGAACCATTACCGTAAGAGCCAAAGACGAATACATCGGTGGCAACAATGTTCCTACCAATGTAGCACCAGATTCTAAAATTACTACAGGATATGGAAATGCGATTTTACCTCAGCCAAAGGTCAACGTAAAATCTGATTTGGTTGTAAACAACAATAAAAAAACAATTTTCTATGGTGATACAGTTCCGACAGCGGATGATATTTTAAAGGTATTGTTTGATAAGGCAAATCCTAAGGGATATGTGACTCAGCTGGATGGAAAGGAAAAAGTGGTATCTTATACAATAGGTGCTGATGGACAGGAGATTAAGCCAGAGGACTTTACATTAACTTGGTATGAAGATGAAGATTGTACCAAAGAGATTAAAGTAGAGGATATGGCGAAGGTTGTTCCTGAGCCGGAGTCTAAACAGTATTATCTGAAAGTAACATATAACGTAGGTCAGCCATCGGATAAAAGTAAAGCAAATACTACAAAGAAATTTGAAGACGACACGCAGATAACGTATATTTCAGGTAAGAGTGATGGCTCAGGTGTTCTGACAGCTCATAATTCTCAGAAAGATACAACCAGAGAATATGGAGTTTATACCATTAATATCATCACTGGTCAGATTAAGATTATCAAGAAACTTGAATCTGAGGCGAAAGAAGATGTAGAATTTACCTTTGATGTAACGAACGAAGCTGGTGCAAAAATTGCAACAGCGACAGCTACTATTGAAGCGGGTAATAAGGAAGGCACGGTAACATTAAAACTTGAAAATGGCGTAAAGGAACAAATCAGTGAGAATGATACATCTATACTTACTGGATTAGCCAGAGGAGAGTATAAGGTTACTGAGAAGCCAAATTCGAATTATACACTTAAAAAATTAGTAGCTGGAACTACAACAAATTGTAAAAATGCAGTAGTATTAGCTGATAGGCAGATTAAATTTTCAATCGGAACAGATACAGATAGTAAACAAGTTCTGAAGGGTGAAAACACAGATACAACAAACGGTAAAATTGGAGTAGCTGAATTTACCAATGAGCAATCTGTAGCTGATGTAGAAATTGTAAAGGTTGATGCAGCCAATACAAACGTGACTATAACAGGTGCTACATTTGCTTTATATGAAGCAGATGCAGAATGGAATAAAACTTCAGAAAATCCTTTTAATACAGAAGATATTGTTTCTGGAAATGAAGGACGTATTGAATTGAAGGCTCTTCCAGTTGGCAATTATCTGTTAGTAGAGACTGAGGCAGCAACTGGTTATTCACTTCCTACTAAGCCGTGGAAGATTACAGTTGGAAGCGGTGGAACTGTAAACGTTATGGATAATGAGGAAGAGACAGTTGGTCATATAACTGAAAATGAAATGACCATTTATCAGATTACCAACACTAAGGTATATTCCTTACCAGAATCCGGTGGACCGGGAACCTATGGATTTACAATCAGTGGTGTAGCGATTCTTGCAACTGCACTCCTGTTGTTTATAAATAATAAACGAAGGGAGGAAGAAGCAAAGAGATCGTAACACATTAATTGTAAATGGCCGATGAAGGGCGAAAAAGAAAAATGCAGAGAAAGAAAGGAGCAAACCTTATGAAAAATTTATTTAAAAAGATTGGTGCGTTGTTAGTGGCAGCAGTTATGGTACTGGCAATGGCATCTACAGCATTCGCAGCAACAAAAAATGAGGCGACAATTAAAGTAAATAATGCAGGCAATGCAACATTAACTTATGCTCAGGTTATTGTACCGGATCAGACAACAAGAACCGGATGGAATTTTGTTGGAGGTGCTAATGGTGATGTAGCACAGGCATATAAAACTGCATATGGTGTAGCAGATGCACAGGCAGCAATTGAAGCAGTAATTGCTAATACAGATGCCAGCAAATTAGGAGCAGCGCAGGCAGCAGCAGCGAATAAAGTGACATTCGGAAATATGAGTAATCAACAGACAGTAACTACTGCAGGTGTATATTTAATTAAAGCAACAGAAAAAGGTTATACTTATAATATTATGGCTGCATATGTTGGATTTGGTGAAGTTACTAAAGTAGTGGACGGAGAAAAGGTTAAATTTGATTATCCATCTCTGGTAGATGCTGAAGTGGATGCAAAAAAGACAGAGATTAAAGTAACTAAGGAAGTTACAGATTCTGATAATGTAACTCATACTGGTGATATTCTTACTTACACAGTAAAAACAAATGTACCATTTATTAATCCTACAGACACAGATAAAACATTTGTTGTAAAAGATATATTAACAGGTGCTGAGTATACAACTGAAGCACCAGGAGAAGCACTGAAAATTAAATTAGGTGGAACTGATGTAACAAGTTCCTACACAATTAATTATAACACAGACAAAAATCAGTTTACTGTTGATTTAAGTGGAATGATTGATGATGCAAACAGCAATGCAGGAACAGAAGTAGTTATTACTTATAGTGTAAAAGTAACAGCAGCGAATGATGAAATTACCAATACTGCAAAAGTAGGTAATAAGTTAGAGGATGCTTATGATAGCGCTGAAGTTAAAACTTACGAAGGTAACATCACATTAACAAAGACAAATGACTATAAAGATAAAGAAAATAAGTCAGATATGGTAACACTTGCAGGAGCAGGATTCGAAGTAAGAAAAGCTAACAAAGAATCAGATGCTTTAAGATTTACAAGACTTGCAGATGGCGTATACAAATATGATCCAGAAGGAAAAGTAACAGAAGTTTTCACTAAAGCAGACGGTACAGTAAAAGTACAGGGACTTGATGTTGGAACATATTACTTCAAAGAGATTACAGCTCCGAAAGGATATTCTGTAAATCAGAATCAGTCTGAGGCAACATTAGCAGTAGGAGAAAATGAAAAAGCAACTGGAGCTATTGCAGTTACAACAGGTATGACAGATACCAAACTCTCCGCCCTTCCATCCACAGGTGGCATGGGAACATACCTCTTCACTATCATCGGTGTTGTAGTTATGGCTGGCGCTGCTGGTGCTTTCTTCATCAGCCGCAGAAAAGGATCTGAGGAGTAATCGTTTGATTGCCGGATTGATTCAATTCAAAAATTATTTATAAGCAACGACAAAGCAAGTATTAAAACAGAATAGTTTCTGATTATTCTGTTGAAGAAATCATTACCGCCCGGCCCCTTCGGGGGCCGGAATGGTAATACAACAGTATGGAGAAACCTATGAGAAAGAATAAGAAGAAAAAATATATTGGACTTGGTTTGCTGTTTCTGATAGGGTTGTCCATACTGCTGTATCCAATGGTCAGTGATGCCTGGAACCGGTACAGGGACAGCCTGCTGATCAGTAATTATAGCAGCAGTGTTTCTTCGGATGATAATTCGGAGAAGATTGACAGCATGTGGAAGGCAGCTCAGGAGTATAACGAACAGATCAAGCAGGAAAGTGTGCCGGATGCTTTTTCCGTGAGGGATGGCCAGACGGACAGTACATATGAGTCTCTTCTGAACCTGAATGGTGATGGAATGATGGGGTATGTGGAGATTCCTGTGATCGATGTGAGCATTCCAATCTATCATTACACGACAGATGAGTCTCTGGAGAAGGGTGCCGGTCATTTGTTCGGCAGCAGTCTTCCGGTTGGCGGCAAGAGTACCCATTGTATTTTGTCGGCACACAGAGGACTTCCAAGTGCGAAACTTTTTACAGATCTGAATCTTGTGGAAGAGGGAGATGTTTTTTACCTGCATGTGCTGGGTAAGACGCTTGCCTACGAGGTGGATCAGATTCTTACCGTTCTTCCGGAGCAGACAGAGTCTCTGGGTATCACGGATGGGGATGATTATGTAACGCTGGTTACGTGTACGCCTTATGCGGTGAATACGCACAGACTTCTGGTGAGGGGACACAGAGTTCCGATGAAGGCTGCGAAGGCGGTTCAGAAAGCAGAGAAGAAGGTTACCGGAATCACCAATCCGACGCTTCCGATGCTTGCTCTCTGTGTTGTGATCGGAATTGTGATCGCGGTGATCCTGGTTGCCGGTATCAATTCTGTTCAGAACAAAAAACGACGCAGGAAATAGTTTATGGCTAAAAAGAAAAAAAAGAAAAAGAGTAATGTTGTCCTGAACATCATGATTGCCCTGGTGTTTCTGGTGGGGGCGGGGGTGTTCCTTTATCCTACGATCAGTGATATGTGGAACCAGTATCGAAATGCCCAGCTGGTCAGTAAGTACGAGGAAGCGGTAACGGAGCTTTCGGACAACGACTATGACAGGCTGTGGAAAGAGGCGAAGGAGTATAATGCCGAGCATCCGGTGAATGCCATTGTAGATGCTTTTGAGGAAGAGGATACTTATGAGCTGAGTCATCCTTATGACAGGGTTCTGGATCCGAACGGCGATGGTCTGATGGGGAGTATCGAGATCCCGAAGATCAAAGCCAGACTGGCGATCTATCATGGACTGAGCAAAACGGTCTTGGAAAAGGGTGTCGGTCATGTGGAGGGTACCAGTCTTCCCATTGGAGGCAAGAGCACCCATGCGGTTCTGGCGGCGCATCGAGGTCTTCCTAACGCAAAGCTTTTTACAGATCTGGATCAGATGGAAAAGGGAGATATTTTTATCCTGCACATTCTTGGCAAGCATCTGGCTTACAAGGTGGATCAGATCAAGACGGTGCTTCCGGATGAGACCAGTGACCTGGATATTATCGAGGGTGAAGATCATGTGACTCTGATCACGTGTACCCCTTATGGAGTTAACACCCACAGGCTTCTTGTCCGGGGAGTGCGGACGAAATATGTGGTGGAAGATACAAAGAATGACGAAACGATACCGCAGAAGCTTGCTGTTGTGGATCCGAAGAGGGTTCTGGCCGGCGGCGCTGCAGTGCTTGTTGTTCTGATCCTGCTGATTTATCTGATCGTCCGTCATAGGGACAAAAAACGGAAAAAGAAGCAGCTTTCAGAAAGGAAAGAGGAGGCAGAGAGCGATGAAAAATAGAAGAAAGCAAGGGAAAATATTCCGGAGCCTTCTGGCTGTTCTGATGCTGACGGCTATGCTGGTCACGAGTGTTTTGCAGCCGGTTTTCGCCGGGGATTATGTAGCTGGAAAAACAGGTAATCTGACGTTGACGGTTCAGCAGGCGGATGAGGAGGGAACCCAGACTCCGCTGAAGGATGTAGGGCTGACGATCTACAAAGTTGGCAGTGTGAATTTTGATGGCAATGTGCATTTCGTGTTGGATGAGGCACTGGCTGCCGCAGAGATCGATTTTGATTCCATCACGACGGCTGATGGCTGGTATGAAGCGGCAGAGAAGCTGGCGGCTATGATCGTCAGCGGAAGCGTGGATGTGTGGGGTATGTCTAAGTCCTCTGATGCAGAGGGGAATATGACTTTCGCTGATCTGGCTGAGGGTATGTACCTGGTGGTGCAGACAGATGGAAACAGCAGTGTTATGGTTTCACCGATGCTGATCTCCGTTCCTTTTGCAGATCAGGAGCAGGGCTGGATGTACGATGTACAGGCTTATCCGAAGTCTGTAAGTAATCCGCAGAAGCATACACAGATCCAGGTTACGAAGAGGATCTATAATGTTGATGATAACGGGAATGTGATTCCTCTGGAAACGAAGGAGGATGTAACTTATAAGGTTGGCGTTTTTTCGGATCAGGAAGGTACGATCCCGTTCCGTGATGATTATTTACAGGATATCCATATCCAGAATGCTTCCAGTGGTACAGCTACATGGACGGATGTTCCGGATGGCACCTATTATGTATTTGAGCTGGATGAGGATGGAAATCTTCTTCAGCAGAATACGAAGATCGAGGTGGATGAGGAGAATCTTTACTACTACAATGTAACGAAGCCGAATGGTGAGAGTGAAGAGAAGTCCAATCAGGTTGTGATCGGTGGAGATAGTGGTGCTACTGAGGCAGCGGCTTATGTAAATAACTATTATACAAAGATTTCCGATATATTCAGCCGTAACGGATTTATCAACATTAAGAAGAATGTGATGATCGATGGTGTTGCTTCTACTGTGGATGATACGTTCTATGCAGGTTTGTTCTCCACTGAGAGTAACGGTGAGCTGACGCTTGAGAAGGTAGTGACTCTGAAACAGAATGATAGTGTTCAGGTAATGGTGGATCTTCCAACAGATCAGGAGATCAACAGTGTTACTTATACTGTTCTGGAGACGGATAAGGATGGAAATCCGGTTGATGATGATACCTTTAAGTATACAGTTACCGGTCAGGGTGAGGTTACACTGAATAATGATAACCGATATACTGTAACAAAGGAGATCACCAACAGTCTTTCTTCTGAGCCGACACCGATTCCGACTGCTACACCTGGAACAAATCATGGTGGAAATGATCGGATCACTCCGATCCCGAATAATGGTACAGCGGGCGGAACTGCTCCGAACGATACCAGTGGTACAGCAAGACGTTCTGTAAAGACCGGCGATGATACACCGATCGGCGTATGGGTTGGAATCCTTGCAGCAGCGATCATTGTTGGCGGTGGTGCAGCTTATGGAGTTAAGAGAAAGAAGAAAAAATAAATAACGGATCATTCTGAAGGATGATCGATGGAAGAACCGGGCGATGTGGATGCCCGGTTCTTTTTTTGAATATTTATGTATTGGGGATGAAAAAGCGGCGGGTGATATTTTTTCTCGAAAATTGCTCTTGACATTTTGGTATGATAAGTATATTGTATGTGTTGCAGTAATTTCATAAAAGATAGCCTTTTATTCAGAG
>ERZ1032794.360-NODE-360-length-12800-cov-13.013025_pt1 | contig 12800 bp, 5 predicted proteins | sample MGYA00516957_ERZ1032794 | MGnify/ENA primary metagenome ERZ1032794 (study PRJEB33719, sample SAMN04262543) | wastewater metagenome | biome: sewage system; feature: street-access sewage; material: sewage | place: Peru: Lima | collected 2013-01-15 ... | reverse complement strand
TCTTTGCAAATATAAGATAATTGTTGGAAACTAGCAAATTATGCGTGTTAAAAAAAATAATAAAAATGATAGGGACACCTTCGTCTCTACCAAAGAAACAAAGATGCCCCTATATATAGTAATCAGATAATGTGGGTATAAAAGGATTATCAAAAAATAAGTATTGATATTTAAAAAACTAGAATATACTATCTTACTGAAATCTTCTGACCCTTAGCCTGAGCACAGGACTGGGTAGATGCCTTCACAATGTAAATGCCGGATGGAACACGGAGAATCATTCTCTGCTTATCAGGCAACTGATAACTGTGAACCATCTTGCCATCCAATGTAAATACCTGAACCCTGTCGAGCTTCTCACCACCCAAGGCAGAAACAACGATCATGCCTGCAACTGGTGAGTAAACCTTCACCGGTGCACTCTGCTCTTCAGCCTCCATGCGGTCGATGCCGGTTGAAGTACGGGTCTGGGTGAGGAAGAATCTTCCGTGGTCACCCGCCTTCACCTTTACAGCCTCGCCCTCATGAAGTTCGGTAAAGCTTGCCGATGCAGCATCGTAGAGATAAACCGGAGCATCGAGCTTGTTCACACCCTTCAGGGTAAGTGAAACCTCTTCAGCCTGCTGGCTCACGATACCGAGCGGAATCCATGACAACTCCGGAACCGCATTCACAGCCACCGCCTCGTTGCCGGCAACGGTATAAACCTGAGGAATATCCTTGAGGTTCTGATCATACAGCAGATCTACATCCTCCTCGTCATCATAGTCGGCAGAAGCCTCCGGACGCAAAGCGATGCGTGCCTTTGAAGTCTGGCCGTTGGAATTCTCTGTCGTCGCCTCAATGCTCTTGACATAGTCTGATGCCATCAACAGGCCAGGAGTGATAGTGCGGTCAACATACATCGCAGAAGTGAACCTTACATTTTCTACCGTTTCGCCTCCTTTCTTCTTGACAAAGAACGACTGGGTAGGCTGGATAGCGTAGTTCTGCTTATCCAATTCTGCATTGGAAATCGCCTTTACCTCGCCATTCTCTACCATCCATATTGCCTTTTGCAAACCAGTATTAGCCTCGAAGAACTTAGCCATCGAGATAGAGCAGGTATATGGATTGGCAACGAGATAGAATCCGCTGGCGTTATCAGTTCCCAAGGCCTGGGTCTTCTCTGCGAATGTCTTCTCTTCATTACTGTAAGCTACGAGAAACTTGCCATGGCCAGCATCTTTCGCAACCCGAGTCTTGCTTGAAGAGTTCTCAGTTCCGTTATAATCGAAGTACTGATATTCCTTATCAGCCTTTGGTAAACGGAGGAGCGCTTTCTTAGTCTTATCCTTCGGCAGGAGGGCATTACCCGCCTTGATAGAGAAACCACCGAAGGTTCCATCTGCGGCATAACTTTCATCTACCTTATTATATACATGGCTCCAGTAGCCGAGATTCATATCAACATCACTAGGAGCTGCTACACTTGGGTAATGAGATGCAGGATAATCACTCTTAGGTGTGATTTCCTTCACATCACTCTTCATCCAGGCTCTCTGATAAACCGGATACTTGCTTCGGCTATTCACATTCTTATCAAACGTGATATCCGTAAACGCCTTGGTTTCCTGTCGTCCATCCTTTGCCGGCACATACATATCGCCGGCGTAGATATACTGCAGAGGTGAAGCCATGGTGTACCACTTGTTTGGCACCAATTCCTTTTCTACCCAAGCCTTGTCATATATCAGATAGCACTGGTCGCGAAGTTCACCCTGAGGCTTGAAGTAAATCTGATGGCAGGTATTGCCATAGAACTTCTCGCACTTCAGATTACCATCAGCATCCAATCCCTTATTGGCATCTGCCTCATTCCAGATAGCCATGAAGTCGTACTGGATATACTTCGTGGCTTCATTACCCTTGCCATTGGTCAGTTTGGTAGCTATCTGATTGGTGCTACGGTAAACGATATTACCGAGGTCAGGGAATGGCAAACCATTCAGATTGCCAATGGTTACCTTGGTAAACTTCATTGGCACATAGCTGTTCTGAGTAGGAATATCTATCTTCGATGCAGATGCTGCCGCAGAAATTGTACTGCTGCCATAAGTCTGATAATCGGTATAATCATCATCATACAATTCAGTAGAAGATGAGCGATGCCAGTTGGCATCATTGTTCCAGTTGGCATTCATTCCGCCATCGGCAGTAGGAGTCCAGGTAATGAACTCCGGTACTATCTTCAACTTGAGATAAGACTCGCCAGGGCAGTTGGTAGTTCCAGCTGTAGCTGCTCTCTTCTCGTAAGCGAATCGGAGTACATAGTAATATCCCTCGTGGAAATTAGCAACTGCAGCATCATCAAACTTGAGGTTGAGAGTAGCCTGAGTCTTTTTATTAAAAGCAGGCAGCTCTTCTTTCTCCAATGTTGCAACCGTTTGATTCAACTTCTTTTCCCATAAAGGATCATTAGTAGATGCAACAATTACCTTATTCGAAGTAACAGCAGGAGTTCTACTATCATCAATGAAAGTAAGAGGTTCAGTAATAGCTGTTCCATCTCTCATCGTAGCACTATGAAGAGGTACCTTCAAATATCCCTTAGAAGCCTTCAACTTCTCCAGCTGTGGCAAACCGATACGGAGCGATGCCTCATAGTTGCCATCATTGAAAGGATAATCCACATCATTGAATCCGAAGTTAAGCTTAGGACCATCCTTCATCACACGTAAATCTACCGGTATAGCACCTGTACACAACAGAAAGGTTGTACCATTGATTACGTATGGAATATAGCCATCTGTCTCTTCTCCCTCAGGCTTCATATAGATTTGATGAGTTTTACCCAAGGGAAGCTTATCATTGCTGATGGTGATTTCGTTGCTGGCTGCTTCGTTCAACTTATTTTTCTCAGCTGTACCATCAAGATACCAGATGAACTTAACATTATTCAATGTTATCTTACCACCATTATGAGGGTCAGTTGTAGTCAATTGTCCCTTGATTTTAACCTCATAGTTGTCAGCTTGATCGCAAGGAATCTTATAATCCGTTACGATATTACCATCAGTATCAGTAATGATTGGATGCTGGCTAACCATTTCGAACCAGTCACTATATAGCGAGCAAATTTCTGCAGGTGAGCCCCAATTAGCCTTACCCTCAGCAGGATTACCTGTAGATACAGATACATAATACTTCTTACCTGTAGTCAAAGGATAGTCTTTATTGCTAAACACAATATAGGTTTCACCTTCACTGTCTACTTCTATCATATTAGTACCATCGATTTCAAAGTTCTTGCACGTTTCCTCTTTATCGTATACGTCTACAGTACCATAATCATCACCATCAACTTTCGTCGTCTTATTTTTCGTTTTATCATGTAAGGTATATGAATAAAGTCCTTCACCAGAAACAGGTTTACCATCTTCATCCACTAAACGGAAATAAATTTTGGTATCTTTATGATCCAAGATTGCATTCAATGTCTCGTGGATAGCACGTATCTTCAGCTTGACGGTTCCAGTTGTAGCACCGCCACATACCGGCTTCTCCTGGAGTACCTCTACTTTTGCAGGTTCGATATAGATACGGATATCATCTACGGCATAATCGGCACCCTCAGTATTCTGACAATAGTTATCAATGACAACTCTAAAATCAGAGTAATTCTCTACACCAGATTCCTTCTGAATGACAATTTTACCATAAACCTGATACCATTTAGCCTTGGTTAAAACATCAACATTTGTCTCAAAATCTCCAGACGAGAAAGAATGAAGCAGTTTTTGACTCTGTATATTTCCTTCTGCATCATAATTCACTCCATAAAGTTTAAACATAACCTGAGGGAGTTCTTTACCGGTTAGAGTCATATCTGCGACATTAGCAGAAAATATCATCTGCATACCCGTACAGAGATTTGCCTTAAAATCTGCAGCGGCAATCTGACGACTCTCATCAGAAGCATCCACATAAAGGAAGTGTCCGTACTGAGATCCATTCGTCATTTCGTACGTGCGATCATACATGGGTTGACCTGTCCACCAAACATAACCAACCGTACCAGCAGAAGATTTTCCAGAAATACCAGAAATATTAGCAGTTTTATAAAGTCCATAATCTCCATGAAGTGGGGAATGTCCAATACCACCAGGATAACCAGTAGCATCATAGTCTATCAAATCACGATATACGAAGCTATAGGCACGGCGATCCCATCTTGATGGCAATCGGTCTTGGTTGTCATCTGGAGTTGTTGGGGCTGCCACCGTTTGCTCATCATCATCATCGTCAAATGAAATAGGCTTGGTGGCTTGTTGATAATGCTCATCAAGATATGATATGGTTCTGTTATTATAGCCTTTAGCAGTTATCTGCTCATGCGTCATTGGATGGAATCCCATAAAACGAACATCAAAATTAGCTACAGGACACATATCGTTTCCTACTCCCAAATAAGCTACAACAAATACAGGAGTACCTTTATCTATATCCGGCTTTTCATTAGCAGCAATCTTCGAACCTTCTAAATTGTACCAGTCAGCATCATTCAGTTTTTCTTCACTTAAATCAAGAAAGCGACCATTTCCTGATAACTTGCAATATTTTGATTTAGAAACATCATAAATACGCCAATCGATAAAACCTGTGTACTTAGAAACAGAGACATATTTTGACTTATCAAAATCAGCTTCTGTAATATCATTATTGTATACAACCTTTATCAAACTAGCAGGTTTCATCGGATAAAATGAGTATCGAGAAATATCATTCAATTGCAAACGCAATGTTGTTACTGACTTTTCATCCTTATAACCAAATGTAACCTTCTTATTATCTTCATAAGTATAATCACCATCATCATGATTACATAATGCAGCCATGATATCATCAGCAATCTTCTTTTTGGGAAGAATATGGAAGATGTAACGAATAGACAAAGTTGGTTCATGGAGCAGATAAGTCTTTGACTCATCCATTCCGTCAATATATCTACTTACATCACAGGCAATGGTCTCCCCTTTCCATGAATCGTTAACATGGGAAGTACTATAATTAACACCTATCCTATTGCTAGTAGGATGTGCACCGATATTATTGGCGAATAATCCCCATTTTCCCTTCTTGAATAATTTTGTTTGTGTTTCATCAACAACCTTAAGATGTTCTGATCCTTCATCAGTATTATAATTATACCAACGGAAATAACCACGAGGTTCAAGATCATTACCATCTCCCTCATACCTCTGGAATGGCAGGGACAAGAGAATCTGCGGATTGTATTCTTTTCCATCAACATAATAATAATACTCCCATTCATGGGTCTTCTGATAGGTATGCCCGTTCACCATATCCCAGTCCCCCTTCTTATTGGCGATACCTTCATAATGCTTAAATGGAAGATTATCTGGAGAATAGAGCTTTACATTTATCTTGCTCTTGAAAGCAGATGGTTCTTTTGTTATAACCCCATATTGAGCCTCATATCCTGTAAGATCATTGCTCAACAAACAATATACCTTCATATCAGAAGACCATGAAGAACCGGAAGGCAACTCGAAAGTTACATCCAATCCATTAGGTAACAAAGAAGAACCATCAGTCGATAGCAAGGTGTAATACCCCACACCCTCAGAAGTTTTGCGCAAAGCCAAAGCGCCATTATTAGAATTAGCACTTATGATTTTGCCAGCCTTATCAGCCAATACCCAACGCATATAGAAGTTGCTGACATCTTTCTTATCAGCAACGCCAAAATCAGAAAGGATCTCAGGAACTATATCTTTCAGACTTACCTCAAGTTTCCCGTCTTTATAGATTGCATCTACCTGATGGGTATGAGCTGCACCTACATTATCGGCAGAAAGCACCAGAGAAGTTGCATCAAGTGTTTCCTGCTTTACAAACTTAAAGGTATATTCACCATTAAGCGTTGGCTCCTGGAGGATATAAGTTTTTCCATTATATGTTACCACCTTGGCATCATCATCGTTATTATTTGCCCAGGTACACTTCAAGATATAATTCTCTACATTAGCTCCTTCTGCAAGTTTTGAGAAATCAAAGGTCACAGTACGGGCAGCTTCACCAGCAATATCAGTTGCATAGTAAACCAAATCAGAACCTTTTTCTAATGATGAAGAATTACTCAAGATATTTGTAATGGTAGTAACAGGAGTGGTAGCAGTCTCTGAATCAAACAACTGCCAACGCAAATACTTGGCTTTGAAATCAGGCAAAGTAACGCTGGTAGATGTCGCAGCTGTTGGGATGATACAAGTGCTCTCTGCCTTTGAAAAGTCAGCAGAGTTACTGCCATACGTAACCGCAGAAGACTTCAAGCCATCTTCTGTATAAAGATCGAACTCCATCTTTGTGACACCAGCAAGATTCTCATGCTGGTTTTCGAGTTCGGAATTATTAGAAAGGAGGAGAACGAGTTTTGTTTGATGGAGATTCTCACTATTAGAGTTTATTTGATACTGAAAAAGTTCAGCAAAAAGGGAGTAAGAAACTTTCGTTTCGTTATAAAATACATAATTATTATCTTTTCTATGTCCATCCCAATCATAACCCTTTATTTCGTGATTCAACGAACGGTCATTTTTTATATTCCACCCAGAGATATCAAGTTTAGAACCATTCCTATCAAAATAGAAGCATGCATATTTGTAATGCCCCATGATATAATCACTCAGTTTTATCACGATAGGTGTTGTACCTGCAAAGTAGCCATCACTAGCCCATCCTTCCACTGGCATCAAAACCAATGAAAGGAGGAGGATGAGAGTACGATATATGTTTTTAATCTTATTCATAGCGATAGTATTTACGTGTATAATGTTTACGAGCAGCAAAGCTTCTCAAATCCTTGGTGAAAAGTATCTTGTATGTTAGAGACTTGCCGGTTTCGCCAGGCACAGGAACTGTGACCTGATAGAGGGCACTCTGCTTGTCGGCATTGTCATCATTGAAGGTACCTTCAAAATAGCCGGTGGTCTTATCCCATGATGGAAGACCTTTAAATACCTTTTGGGCATTCGCTGTAGCAGCTGCGGCATCAGCCATATCATCTTCTTGGATTAACTCCCATTTTACTTTGGTATAATCGATGGTTCCAGACACATCGGTGTCATCACCATTTACAACCTTTGGCTGGATATGGAATTCCTCTTCTGGGTAATAACAGGTATAGGAAAGAGTGGTTCCGTTATCTGTTATGGATGGATAGAGACCGATGGCAGAGAAGGACTGAACATCAAACTTCAACTTGTAATCATCTAATGAGATTGGAAGAATGTGATGGTCGTTGCGAGCTATCGTTGTCCAATCCTGGAACAGGGCGTAACGCTTGACTCCTGCAGATGTATTCAGGTTGATGATGAAATACTTGGAAGTATTGCTCGCTGCGCTTTCATTCACATAGAATGAAACCTCATTCTCTTCTGTATAATCTGATGTATTCGCTGCAATCGTCTTTGGTGAAGACAACTTATATGTATAACTCTCTGTTGCTGCCTGCTCTACCAGATTCGGAGTACATACCACCTGATCCTTATCAGCATCGGTATGATTCGGCAGCAGTTTAATATTCTCCTTATCTCCATTCTTATTACTGTTCTTTGTAATATCGCTGATAGTAATATCATTGATTACCAAATTCGTTTTACTTGGATTCTTAAACTTTAATGTAACCTTTGCCAGCATTCTTACTACCCAAAGATTAGTTTTATCAGGCTTACCTGAAGCATCTATCGTTATTTCCTGCTTATTGCTCATTGGAATGCCTTTGCAGTCTGCAGCATTCACATTGAAGCCATTGCCATTCATCTTCCAGTTCTTGCTGTCGAAGTGTACAATTGCATTATTGGCAATGCCTAGTTCTGTAGCTGTAAGATTGGCGAAGGAATAAACCTGATAGGTTGCACCCTTATCAAGATTCTTGATAATGACATCATCCTGGATTCGTTTATCTGCCGATACATTCGTATTCTCTGCAAAAGAAACAACCTTGTTGTCTTTCACAAAGGCTACTACCCAGCTCTTCATGTTTTCTGCATCTATGCCATTTTCCCAAGACAACGTTGCTCTGGTTCCGGAAGAGGAAGCTGTAGAAAGAGTCATGTGGACGGTAACCTTGTCGCCAGAGTTATCGCCTCCATTGCCTCCCAATATAGGGTCAGCACTATCTGTGGAACAAGCCGATAAAAAGGCTAGCACCATCAGAATCAATGCCGTATGTATCGTTTTCATCGTTTTCATTTTCTCTGAAAGTTTAATTTGAAACTATACTTTCTGTTTATCTATTTGTCTTTACATTGTTGTCTCTTTGTGAGTATAGGTTGCCCATTTTCTCACGTTGAGGGTTACCTTCAGGCCATCCGGTCCCTTTCCTGTAATTCCATCGATACGAACTCGATAAATGTTATTGCGGACTATGCCGTAATGCATTATATCATTAGTTGTACCTTTACCCTCTGGATCGCTATGGCGAATGACGTAGGTGTAACATTTTGGTTTACCTACAGCTCCTGCTTTAGGTTTACCGAAAACACCACCAGCTTGATCTTCGGCTGTACCAACCTCCCATTGAGCAGCATCATAATAAGTTCCCTTAAACACCAATCCCGTTGATGTTTCGGGAGAATTATCAAAGGAAGTATTCTCCATGACATAGTCGAGAATATAGTATCTAAAATTATACGGAGTTGTGGCTTTTGCATTATCATTATCTTTTCCATGACTTTTTTTGGCATTCTTCACCTTATAAAAATCAGGGAAACTCATTGACTCCCAATCAGTAATACTTTTCTTTCCATTACGATAAGCAACTCCAGTACGACTATTTGTCCATGGACAAATCACATAGTTCGTTGAATTATGATTTGCATCTTCAGTTTCTTTTGAATTGTAATTTACAGTCGTTTTGTCGTTACTGTCAGTAACTCTCTTTATGAGGTATTCACCTGAGGTTAAATCGTTATATGGCATAACAGACTCTAAAACAAAACCACCAATAACATTATTCGATGCATCGGTTACATTATAATTATATGTATATGTTTTTGGCGTTGTGTTCTTGTTTTCCTGCCTATAAGCATTTGGCATGATATCAATACGAGCTGCCAGTCTTTCAATATCTACATCTACAAGATATGGATCATCCTGAGAACCTAAATGTCCATCAGGAGTTAGTTGGGCATCCTTTAAAGATGACATCAAGAAGTTGCTTGATTTTGTTATATCAGCATCATCTCGTGTACAAACATTCATAACAAGTTTATCACGGATATCTTTCAACGTTTTACCTTGCCATTCTGAAGTCATATCACCAGCATTAGCAACTACTAGCAGATGATAATTCTTTTCAACAAATTCACTCTTAATCTCCATCGGGGAAGATTGCCATATATTACTACCACCACCACTATTTATAGAGTAGTGCTGAAAGTAAATAACCTTTTCTATGATGGCACCATCATCACTCATATCATTCTTTGGTGATGAATAAAGCAATAAGTTTAAGTTGGTAACGGTTCGCTCATTAAGTTCACCTACATCATCTCCATCACCATCCTCTCCACCAGAAGGATTCTCTGTAAAATGATACTTATCACCTTCATCTGCCCTACTCGCTCGTGTATCTCCACTACCATCCACCGTTACCCTTACCTGCAGATATGTCTTCATATCCTTGTTGGGCATAGGCGAATCGCTAGTAGTGTCGCTCGCACAGGATGCGAACGACATCACCAGCATAAGGGCTAGCAATGAGCGGATTATCGTTTTCATCTTAAACATACACTTTCTTTTTTTTGAATCGGCTTACGGGAAGCCGGGTAGGACATATTAATTGAGTTCTTCGAACTGGATGCGCTTGCTCCAACTCAGTACATTCACGCTGATGGTGATGTAGCAATACTTGAGCTTGCCGCCCTGGATAAAGAACTGAAGTTTGTAATCGTAGGCACGGTCTAGGAATTCCTGTGCACTGTAACTGTACTCCTCACTGGTGCGGAGACGACTCAGGAGTTCTGGCAAATCTACATTCACAACCTTTGTTCCGGTTTCTTTATTGGTGATAATGAGGCGGCCATCCTGGTTGTAATCTTCATGCTTCAAAATGCGGGAAGTCATAAAGTCAGCATGGGCTATCTTGCCCTGCTCGTCTTCATCTACCGTATTCCATGTGGCATGAGGGGTATAAATGAGTTTACGGCTCTCATCAAGAGAGTTATCCCAAAGGATGCGGGCATTATGGTCTTCGATGGTCATTGTGTAATCATTGACATCCATATCTTGTAGAGAGTCAAGGTCACGAAGTGCCACATTAATCTTCTTGGTATCACGCACCAGAGGAATGGTTGCATAAGAAGGTTTTGAGGATGATACCTCTACTGCCTCCAGCAGTTTACCATGCCAGAGGGTATCGAGAGGGAGGCTGTTGTTGACAACCTCATCATACTCACCCTTATTTTCATGGTCGAGATTCACTTCCAGTTCCTGCATCTTATCTCCTGTAGCCGATGGAGTGGTACGAACGAACTTGGCACGGCCTGAAGTTAACTGGTCGGCGTATGCATTCTGTCCGGCAAGGGCAAGGAACTGATATTTACCTGGCTGCAGGTTCTCGACGTGCATCACATAATTTGGATCTTTGAGAGGCGATGATAGCGCAGAATTCGTCTCGGTCTGTTGGGTTATATAGTTTCCGTTCTCGTCGAATACATACAGCGTTACCTGTCCAACATGGTCGTTGAACATGTCGGCACGCTGGAGGTTGTAATCATACTTAAACTTCACATATACACCATTAGGACAATCGCTGTAGTCCTGGTGCCACATATCGTGGCATGAGGTCGCGACGGTCAGGGTCATGGCAGCTGCCATGACACCCTTTAACCATTTATTTATCTTCTGCGCTATCATATCGCTAATCAATTATTATTTTCTATATTTTATCTTATAATGTATTTACATCTTAGTGCAAAATAGCACCCTGTGTACGCTTAGCCCAAGAGAGGACGTTGATCTTAACAGCGATGTAAGACTTCAACTCATCGTCTGTGTGAATTGTTACCTTAGGAACGGTAGCAGAACCTAATCCCTTAACACCTTCTACAGCAATATCATACCAGTTGTTACGTAGAACACCATAACGACCAAGATAATTTTCGTTCTGATGAGCGTCTGGATATATACTTGAAGCTGAAGGCTTTGTTGTTTCATCCTTATTCCAAGGAGTCATATCATCACCAAAGTGCTTGATACGAACAAAGTAATAAGATTCACCATTCTTATATTCATCAATACTACCAATTCTCTTCAAAACCTCATCATAGTTAGTTGGTACTGTAGCTGAAGAAGAAACTGTAACTCCTGATTTAAAGGTAATACTAGTAATTGATACCTTACCAGCAGCATCTGTAATCTCTACATCAAGATCATCGCCATTAACCTCTGACTTACCTGTAGCAGGTGTTACATTAGCCTTAATCCATGCTTCATTCTCAATTAAGAAGTACTTTTTAATCTCATTTTTAACTTCATCGATAGGATAGATAGTATTCTCATCACCATTGATTACATAGAATGTGCTACCACTATTCAATTCAGCCTTAATCAAGACACGAGTTGTCATATTGTCATTTTGGCACGCAACATCAAACGTATTCTCAAAACAGTATTGAGGATTATCATTTCCAAACTTATCTACGAAAGTAGGATTAGTGCTTGTTACCAAATCACCAGCTGTTAATGCGGCTGTATTACCCGTTTGATCGAAATTTGCGTCTTTTGCAAAATAAGTACGATATAAATTAGCCGCTACTGCATTTGAACCTACAAAACGATACTTATTAGCTGCAAGTAATGAAGTTGAGTTTGAAAACAAACTTGTCCAATCGCCAAAACCGTCTGTAGAACGAACCAAATAAGTTTTCTTATTGGTATTATCCAAGACCCATGATGTGATCTTAAAATCAACGGAACTAGTTCCATCAGACTTTGTAGAACCATCTACTGTAGCAGGCGTAGTAGATGTATTCTGCATAGTAACCTTAGCAACACCGCGCTCTACATAAATCTGAGCAGGTGCACTTTTTGCTTCAGATTCTGTTTCCTTAATTTTACCATCAAGATTTGCCAATGTATTAATTTCTGCACCTGCTGGGTCTGTTGCACCACCAGCTTTACTTGCCAATGGAGCATTAGCCATATAGAAACCATTTTTTGTTAGGTTTTCTGCAGACAAAGACTCTGCGAAAGTCTTATAAGTTCCAGAGAATGCTGCTGTTTTACCCTTTAAAGTTATTGTCTTAGCTGTTTCGTCAACAGTAAATACATCGTTTTTATTCAAAACAACAAGTGCATAACAATGGTCTGAAGATGTAGGAGTATCAATTTGCTTAACAATTGTAGCAGAAGTGGTAGTTATATTATCTGTTTCACCTTTGTCTTTCCAAGGAGCAGTATTTAGAGTATATGCACCTTTAAATTGCGCAGTAGATTCTGAACTCCCCTCAAAAATCAAGAGTGTAGCATCTTTCACATCATACTCAGACTTCATACCTGCATTGAAATCATCATTAGCACGAGAACTACCACCTGCCTGACTAGGCAAATTGATGTTAAATGCTACATAGCCATTACCACTCTGATTAGAACCTGTGTTGTTACCACCACCATTCAGATCATCACTACTAGAACAAGAACCGAGCATCAGCCCCGCCAATGCAACGGAAAATAATAAAGTTTTCTTCATCTTGTAAGTTATTATTGTTGTTATTAATATTTTATATTTTTAC
>ERZ1032794.359-NODE-359-length-12823-cov-13.494987_pt1 | contig 12823 bp, 10 predicted proteins | sample MGYA00516957_ERZ1032794 | MGnify/ENA primary metagenome ERZ1032794 (study PRJEB33719, sample SAMN04262543) | wastewater metagenome | biome: sewage system; feature: street-access sewage; material: sewage | place: Peru: Lima | collected 2013-01-15 ... | reverse complement strand
CGGGCCTGCTCACGGGTCCACAGCTTGCCGCGGTAGTTCAGGTCGCAGCTGATCTTCACGCCGTGTGCCTTTGCAGCCTTGCAGGCCTCGCGGCAGATCTCAACGACGTTCTCGCCCAGAGCCGGGGTGATGCCGGTGAAGTGGAACCAGTCCACGCCCTCGAAGATCTTGTCCCAGTCGAAGTCAGAGGGCTGAGCCAGCTGGATGGCGCTGTTGGCACGGTCGTAGATGCAGACGGAACCACGCTGGGAAGCGCCCTTCTCGTTGTAGTAGATGCCGACACGGTCACCGCCGCGGGTGATCATGCTGGTATCGACGCCGTAGCGGCGCAGGCTGTTGACAGCGGCCTGGCCGATGGCATGTGCGGGCAGCTTGGTGACGAAAGCAGCGTCCAGGCCGTAGTTTGCCAGAGAGACTGCAACGTTGGCCTCGCCGCCGCCGAAGGTGAACTCCAGGCTGTTAGCCTGAACGAAACGCTCATAGTTGAACGGCTGCAGACGAACCATCAGTTCGCCAAAAGTAACGACTTTCATTGTGATATTCTCCTTTTTTGTTGGTTCTTATATCCGCCCGCCGCAGGGAAGACCGGTGCGGCGGAGCATGGCAGAAGGAAAGGCTCAGGCCTGAACGAGGTGGAAGGCGAAGCCGCCGATCTCGTCTGCGAAGTAGCAGGCGACGGTCTTGCCGTTCTTGACGTTCTTGGAGTCCAGGTCGAACTTCACGCCGCGCTGGGTCAGGTGATAGATGGCGCGGTCCACGTTGTTGCAGCCGATGGCGATGTGGCCATTGGTGCCGCGGCCGGGCTTCTTCATGATCTCGAACTCCTTGTTGCCGACGAAGATGCTGGAGTTGCCGGAAGCGACCTTCATGTTCAGCAGACCGCCGATGAGGTTGGCGACCTTCATGGCCTCTTCCTCGTTGCCGGTGTTGATGCCGACGTGCATCAGCTTCAGACCCAGCATGGTGTCAACGGCTTCCTTGCTCTGTGCGGTGATCTTTGCCCAGTCGCCAGCCTTGATGACATCGCTCTTGCACATCCAGGTGCCGCCGACGGCGAAGATCTGGTCGTAGCCCAGGTAATCGTTGACGTTCTTGGCGTTGACGCCGCCGGTGCACATCCAGCGGGCACCCTTCAGGGCAGCGCCGATGTTCTTCAGCATGTTCACGCCGCCGTTGGCCTCAGCCGGGAAGAACTTCAGAGCCTCGCAGCCCAGGTTCATGGCCTGCTGCATCTCGCCTGCGGAAGCGGTGCCGGGCATCATGATGCCGCCCTTGTCGATGACGTGCTTGCAGACTTCGGGGTCGAAGCCGGGAGCCACGATGAAGGAAGCACCTGCTGCCATTGCGCGGTCTGCCTGCTCGGTGGTCAGGACAGTGCCGGCGCCCAGCAGCATTTCGGGCATCTCTTCGTGGATCTTGCGGATGCACTCCTCAGCACATGCGGTGCGGAAGGTGACCTCAGCAGCGGGCAGGCCGCCCTCTGCCAGAGCCTTGCACAGGGGCAGGGCCTCGTCCACGCTGTTGAAAGCGATAACAGGGATAATGCCGATCTGATAGACCTTTTCGACAATGGGATTCATAACGCATTCTCCTTTTAATTTCACTCTGGGGGCGGGGCTTTGGCCCGTTTGGGCACACTCTGCCCCACCATACGTTCGTAATATTAGTATAAACGACAGCGGGGGTTTTGGTAATGCTCAACAAGCACAATGTTTTGCATAAGAGCTTGTATACATTGCACAAAAATGCCGAACGCTCACAGCCCCAGCCGCTCAAACAGCTCGGCCACGCCGTCGTGGTCGCAGTCGTTCGTGCTCACAAGGTCGGCCAGAGCCTGGATGTGGGGCATCCCGTTGGCCATCACAGCGGCAATGCCAGCCTTTTCCAGCATGGCGCGGTCGTTCTCGCTGTCGCCCACGGCCACGGTGGCTTCGCGGGGGATGTGCAGCAGGTCGGCCAGCGCCAGCAGGGCCGTGCCCTTGTCTACACCCTGCGCCGTAAGCTCGATGTTGTCCGGCGAACCCTGCACGACCTCGGCCCCGGCAAGGGCACGGAAGCGGGGGAGGGCGGCCTGCGCCTGCTCCGCTGTATCGAAGAACATGCAGAACTTCTCCACCTCGTGGGCGTGGCGGCTCATCCACTCGGTGAGGTCCCGCACGACCGTGAACCGGCCGTCGTTGGGCTGGCGGGCCTCGGTGGAGCCGCGCCGGGCGTTCCGGCGGGCGAACCGCTCCATGGCGACGGTGTCGCGGTAGGTGCGGCCATCGCAGAAGACGCTCATCGCGCCGGGGTATTCCATATAAAGTGCAAAGGCCTCCCGCGCCAGTTCCACCGGCATGGGCCGCGCGATGAGGGAGACCGGTTCGGTGGTGCGGTGTTCGGCAGCATTGCAGTAGCGGCTGTAGACGGCGCGCATGGGGTCGGTGCCCAGGTCCCAGACGGCGGCACCGTTGGAGGTGATGGCATAGCGGACGCCGGTCAGCTGGGCCACGACCGGTGGAAGATTGGACAGCGGCCGCCCGGTGGCGGGCAGGACCACGATGCCGCGGGCGACTGCCTCCGCGATGGCCTGCCGGGTGCGGGGCGTGACCTGCCCCTGATGGTTCAGAAGGGTGCCGTCGAGGTCAAGGGCCACGAGGCGGGGAGAAGTGGTGTTTGACATAAAGGCTCCTTTGGTTCGCTTTTCCTTCGTACGACCTCTCCGTCTCGCATCCGCCCGACCGCTCTCCTGCAAGGAGAGGTGGCAATGCGGAGCATTGACGGAGAGGTTGTATAGAATAGAACATGATCTTTTTCATTTTAACGTAAAAATTCCATTTGCGCAATACGGCGCATTATGATAAAATAGGTCGTTGCGGAATCAAAATTATAGGAGAAAACACATGAATACACGCTCGCTGCGCTCCCGCCTGAAGCCGCATCTGTGGTTTCAGGCATATTGGGTGGTGTATCTGGTCTGGTTTTTCTGGCTGGACCTGACCATCACCGACCCGAAGTACATCATCCACAGCCCCATCGACGACTTCATCCCCTTCAATGAGTGGTTCGTCTTCCCATATTGCAGCTGGTTTTTGCTGCTGGCGGCGGTCACAGCGCTGCTCTGGTGGAACGACACGGAAAGCTACGACAAGCTCTGCCTGATGATGTTCTCCGGCATGACCTTCTGCCTCATTCTTTATATGGTACTGCCCAACGGTCTGGACATCCGCCCCACGGCGGAGGCCGTCGGCCGCGACAACATCGCGATGCAGATCATGCAGCTCCTCTGGAAGGCGGATGCCTCGGTCAATGTCTGCCCGTCCATCCACTGCCAGAGTTCCGGCTGCATGGCGCTGGCGTTCTCTCAGAGCAGGCTGGCAAAAGGCCGCCCCGGCCTGAAGGTGCTGGCCTGGGTGTGGGCTGCCCTCATCTGTGCCTCCACCGTCTTCACAAAACAGCATTCCATCCTTGATGTGGTCTGCGGTCTGGCGCTGGTGGCCGTCTGGGTGCCGATCCTTTATACCCAAAAGACGAAGAAAACGGCTTGACAAGAAAAAATTGCATTTTATGTCCAAATCCCCTTGACGCACGGTGCGCTTCGGGGGTAAAATAAAACTGGCACTTTCACTGATATATCAAAGAGCGACCGGAATTGTTTTAGTGGATAGAAGGAGAACGTTACGATGGCAGTACGGAGTGCACGGGAGGCTGCATACGAGACCATCCGCAGCCGTATCATTACAATGGAACTCAAGCCCGGCGATGAGCTCAATGACCATGCACTGGCGCAGGAGATGGGCATCAGCCGCACCCCCATGCGGGAGGCACTGATCATGCTCAACATCGCCCACATGGTCACCATCAAGCCGCAGAGCGGCACCTATGTTGCCCCCATCGATCTGACGCTCATGGAGATGGAGCAGTTTGCGCGCTATACGCTGGAAAAGGAGATCCTGAACCACATCCGCGGACGGCTGACCGGCGAGCAGGAGCGGGGTTACCGCCTGCTCATTGAGCAGTACCGTGTGCTGGAGAGCGACTCCGGCGCCGAGAACCGCGAGACCCGGATGCTGGAGCTTGACAACGCCTTCCACCGCCGCGCGTTCGAGCTGTGCGGCATGGAAGCGCACTTCGACCACATGCTGTCCACCTTCCAGCACATCGAGCGGCTGCGCAAGTTCAGCTTGCAGACCGACGAGAACAAATCTGTCTGCGGGGCCCATACCCGCATTCTGGAGGCCGTCCTCCACGGCAGCGAGGAAGATGTCGGCCGCACCCTGCACGAGCACCTGAACCGCTATAAGCTCTCGGTGGAACAGGCCAGAGCCATCCATCCGGATTACTTTATTGAAGGGTAAACGTCCCGCCTGCTCCGCTGTTTGCAAGCCCGGCGGTGAGAGAAACTGGAAATTGCCGATATTGACAAAAAAATAGCAAGAAAATCGTGTATTTGACGGCCGCAAAAAGGGGAAAATCCTTTGTGTGGTCGTCTTTTTGTCTAAAGTATACAAGAAAAAACTCTGAAAAATGTCAAAACGCCAATTGCCAAGTCGAAACTGATATATTAGAATATATGCAGAGACGTGCCGCAGCGGTTGCTGCGGACGAAAAAGCAAAGCAACATAAGGAGGAAACCCCTATGCCTATGAAAATGGGTTGGCGTTGGTATGGTGAGGGCAACGACCCCATCACGCTGAACGACATCAAGCAGATCCCCGGCGTGACCAGCATCGTCTGGGCACTGCACGACAAGATGCCCGGCGAGATCTGGGAGGTCGATGAGATCCAGAAGGTCGCAGACCAGATCCACGCTTATGGCTTCGATATGGACGTTGTGGAATCGGTCAACGTTCATGACGACATCAAGATCGGCCTGCCGACGCGTGACCAGTATATCGAGAACTACAAGCAGTGCATCCGCAACCTGTCCAAGTTCGGTGTCAAGGTCATCTGCTACAACTTCATGCCCATCTTTGACTGGACCCGCACCGACCTGTTCCACCCCGTCGGCGATGGTTCCACCGCTCTGTTCTATCAGAAGGACATGATCCAGAACGACTACAAGGCCATGGCCGACTATATTCTGGGCTTCACCGAGAAGTACAACATGACCTTCCCCGGCTGGGAGCCGGAGCGTATGGCCAAGCTGGACGAGCTGTTCAAGGCCTATGCCCCCGTCACCAAGGAGAAGCTGTGGGAGAACCTGAAGTACTTCCTGGAGGCTCTCATGCCCACCTGCCGCGAGTGCGACATCAAGATGGCCATTCACATGGACGATCCCCCTTGGGATATCTTCGGCCTGCCCCGCCTGCTGGTGGATGCCGAGAGCATCGACCGCTTCCTGAGCATGGTGGATGATCAGTACAACTGCCTGACCCTGTGCACCGGCAGCCTGAACGCAAACCCCAACAACAACTGTGCTGAGATCGTGCGCAAGCACTGCGACCGCATTGCCTTTGGTCACATCCGCAACATCCATCACTTCCCCAACGGCGACTTCTCCGAGGCTGCCCACCGCGATTGCTGCGGCGAGACCGGCATCATCGAGATCCTGCGCGCCTACCATGACGGCGGCTACGAGGGCTACATCCGCCCCGACCACGGCCGTCAGCTGTGGGAGGAAGGCCCCGGCAACTGCCGCCCCGGCTACGGCAAGTATGACCGTGCGCTGGGCATCCAGTATATGCTGGGCGTCTGGGATCTGCTGGACCGTCTGGATGAAGAGAAAAAGAAAGGCTGAGCATCAATATGAAGCTGTCTGATATCAAAAACGGCAATCTGTCCGCCGAGTGGGCAGAAAAAGGCTACGAGCTGCCCAAGTTCGACGTCGAGGCCGTCAAGGCCAAGACCCATGCAGAGCCGACCTGGGTGCACTTCGGCGCAGGCAACATCTTCCGCGCCTTCCCCGCAGCCGTCCTGAACGACGCCCTGAACAGCGGCAAGTATGACCGCGGCGTCATCGTGGCCGAAAGCTTCGACTATGAGATCATCGACAAGGCTTATCGCCCCTACGATAACCTGAGCCTGCTGGTCTGCCTGAAGTCCACCGGCGAGATCGAGAAGAAGGTCGTGGCCTCCGTCACCGAGAGCCTGAAGGCTGACTACTCCTTCGGCGAGGACTGGGCACGTCTGGTCGAGATCTTCCAGAACCCCAGCCTGCAGATGATCTCCTTCACCATCACCGAGAAGGGCTACGGCGTGGCTCCCGCTGACTTGGAGCGCGGCCTGACCCCCGTGCTGGCCATGGGCAAGGTCACCGCTCTGCTGTACGAGCGCTTCAAGGCCGGCAAGCTGCCCCTGACCGTGCAGAGCATGGACAACTGCTCTCACAACGGCGATAAGGTCAAGAATGCCGTCTTCACCTACGCTTCCAAGTGGGTCGAGCAGGGCCTGGTGCCCGCCGAGTTCCTCGCCTATGTGCAGGACGAGACCAAGGTCACCTTCCCCTGGAGCATGATCGACAAAATCACCCCGCGCCCCGACGCCAAGGTCCAGAAGATGCTGGCCGACGACGGCTTTGAGGACAACTACACCATCGTCACTGAGAAGCACACCTTTACCGCTCCCTTCGTCAACGCCGAGGAGACCCAGTATCTCTGCATCGAGGACCACTACACCAATGGCCGTCCTCCGCTGGAGCTGGGCGGTGTTCTGTACTGCGACCGCGAGACCGTCGATAAGATCGAGAAGATGAAGGTCTGCACCTGCCTGAACCCGCTGCACACCGCCATGTCCATCTATGGCTGCATGCTGGACTACACCCTCATCTCTGCCGAAATGGCCGATGAGGACCTGCGCCCCTTCATCCAGAAGATCGGCTACATCGAGGCCATGCCCGTCGTCGTCGATCCGGGCGTCCTGAACCCCTATGAGTTCATCGGCGCGGTCATCAACCGCCGCCTGCCCAACCCCTTCATGCCCGACGCACCTCAGCGTATCGCTACCGATACCTCCCAGAAGCTGGCCATCCGCTTCGGCGAGACCATCAAGGCTTACGAGGCCCGCGGCCTGGACAAGAGCAATCTGGTCCTGATCCCGCTGGTGCTGGCTGGCTATGCCCGCTACCTGAAGGGCATTGATGACAACGGCAAGGCCTTTGAGATCTCTCCCGATCCGATGCTGGCCGAGCTGCAGGCCATCGTGGCTCCGCTGGAAGTCAAGGAAGGCGAGCAGGACTTCAGCTGCCTGAAGAACCTGTACAGCCGCGCCGACATCTTCGGTGTGGACCTGTATGCGGTCGGTCTGGGTGAGCAGATCGAGGGCATGGTCAAGGAGCTGTACGCTGGCAACGGCGCAGTCCGCAAGACTCTGCACAAGTACGTCGTCGCCCGCTGAGCGCTGACATCCTCTTTTTAGGTTAAGCTATCTTCGTCCCCACGCTGCGTTTTGCTTTGCCGCAGCGTGGGATTTTTTATACCCTCTCAGTCTCGCTTCGCTCGCCAGCTCCCCCGATGGGGGAGCTTTTGTGCTGTATATGTTGCCGCTGCGGCAAAACCTCGCCCTTCGGGAGAGGTGGCAGCGCGTGAGCGCTGACGGAGAGGGTGGAATTTCCGGCAAATGCCTTTACTTATAGCCGATTTTTTGCCATAATAAGAAAAAACGGAACCGGGAGGAGACCAGCATGAAGGTCATGATCTTTGACGTGGGCGGCACCGAGATCAAATACTCGGTCATGGACGATGCGATGAACCGGTACGAGTCCGGCAGCATCCCGACGCCCAGCGACAGCCAGCCGCACTTTCTCGAAACGTTGGCGCAGCTCTACCGCCCCCACAGGGACGAGGTGGACGGCATCGCACTGAGCCTGCCCGGCTTCATCGACGCCGAGCACGGTGTGGTCCTGGGCGGCGGTGCGCCCTCCATCATCTATAACATCGGCACTCCGGTGGGCCCGCGCCTGGCCGAGCTCTGCGGCTGCAAGGTCTGGATCGAAAACGACGGCAAAGCAGCTGCCATTGCCGAGCTGCAGCGCGGTGCGCTGCAGGGGTGCAGCAACGCGGCGGTGTTCGTCATCGGCACCGGCGTGGGCGGCGGCCTGATCGTCAACGGCCAGCTGGTGCGCGGCCGGGATTTCACCGCGGGCGAGTACAGCTTCATGAACACCAACGCCGACGCCTGGAGCGACAGCAAAAAGACGATGGCCGGCCAGTGCAGCACCTCCGCGCTGCTGGATGCCTACCGGGTGCGCAGGCAGCTGCCTGCCGATGCCCCGATGAACGGCAGGATCTTCTTTGATGCGGCCAACGCAGGGGAGCCGGAGGCGCTGGAAGTGCTGGAAGCCTTCTGCATGGCGGTGGATGTGCAGATCTACAACCTCAGCGTCCTGCTGGATCTCGAAAAGGTGGCCATCGGCGGCGGCATCAGCGGGCAGCCCCTCCTCATCGAGACCCTCGACCGGGTGTATGAGGAGCAGATCCTGAAGGGCCATCCCTTCAGCGAGGAGCAGGCCCGCAGCCTGCCCCGGCCGGAGATCGTGCCCTGCGCGTTCCACAACGAAGCCAACCAGATCGGTGCGCTGGTCAGCTACCTCAACGCATTTTACCCGCAGAAATAAAGTGCCCAGAGCAGCTGTTTTTCGATGGTTTGTATTTCTAGCTTGAAGCAAAGCGAAAAATGGTGTATTATAATGGGTATTGAATCATGAGCAGTACCGGGCGGTTTGGCCCGGATGAAGGGGGAACTCCACCATGGCTGATAAAAACTTTTTGACCGAGATCATTGACGCCGACCTCGCCGAGGGCAAGGTCAGCGAGATCCATACCCGTTTCCCGCCGGAGCCCAACGGCTACCTGCACATTGGCAGCGCCAAGGCGATCTATATCAACTGGTCCATCGCGAACCAGTACGGCGGCAAATTCAATCTGCGTCTGGACGACACCAACCCCGCCCGCGAAGGCGAGGAGTATGTCAACAGCATCATCGAAGACCTGCACTGGCTGGGTGCCGACCCCAACGGCGGCATCTTCTACGGCAGCGACTACTTCGACAAGTGCTATGAGTATGCCGAGAAGCTCATCCTCGAAGGCAAGGCCTACGTGGACGACCTGACCCGCGACGAGATGCGCGAGTACCGCGGCAATGACGCGGGCAAGCCCTCCCGCCCCTCTCCGTGGCGCGACCGTACCCCGGAGGAGAATCTGGACCTGTTCCGCCGGATGCGCGCCGGGGAGTTCCAGGAGGGCGAAAAGACCCTGCGTGCCAAGATCGACCTGGCCAGCCCCAACATGAACCTGCGCGACCCGGCCATCTACCGCATCAAGTATGCGGAGCACCACCGCCAGGGCAGCAAGTGGTGCATCTACCCGATGTACGACTTCGCGCACCCCATCCAGGACGCCATCGAGGGCATCACCCACAGCATGTGCAGCCTGGAGTTCGAGAACCACCGCCCGCTGTACAACTGGGTCATCGAGAACATCTTCGGGACCGAGTTCCCCAAGCAGCGCGAGTTCGCCCGCCTGAACATGACCAACACCGTCATGAGCAAGCGCTACCTGCGCGAGCTGGTGGAAATGGGCATCGTGGACGGCTGGGACGATCCCCGGATGCCGACCCTGTGCGGTCTGCGCCGCCGCGGCTACACCCCGACTTCCATCTTTACCTTCGTGCGTGAGGCCGGCATCTCCAAGTCGGACAACCTCATCGACATGCGCCAGCTGGAAGCCTGCATCCGCAGTGAGCTGGACCTGACCGCACAGCGCCGCATTGCCGTGCTGGACCCGGTCAAGCTCATCATCGACAACTACCCGGAAGAGAAGACCGAGTACTTCGACATCGCAAACAATCCCAACCGCGAGGCCAACGATACCACCACCCGCAAAGTGGCGTTCACCCGCGAGCTGTGGATCGAGAACGAGGACTTCGCCGAGGTGCCGCCTCCCAAGTTCAAGCGCCTGACCATCGGCGGCGAGGTCCGCCTGATGGGTGCATATCTCGTCAAGTGCGAGAGCGTCGAGAAGAACCCCGACGGCAGCATTGCCGCCATCCACTGCACCGCTGACATCGAGACCGGCAATGGCAACCCGGCCGACGGCCGCAAGGTCAAGGGCACCATCCACTGGGTGAGCGCCGCCCACGCCGTGGACGCCGAGGTCCGCCTGTACGACAAGCTCTTCACCGAAGCCAACATGAACGCCATCCCGGAGGGCAGCGACTACAAGGACTACCTGAACCCGGAGAGCGTGACCGTGCGCACCCACTGCAAGCTGGAAGAGAGTCTGAAGGATGCCAAGCCCGGCGAAAAGTTCCAGTTCGTCCGCACCGGTTTCTTCACCCCGGATTCCAAGAATCCTGGCGTGTACAACCGTGTCGTGACCCTGCGCGACAGCTTCAAGCCTGCAAAATAAACCAAGACCTGCCAAAGGAGCATACAACAAGATGAAGAAACACATGAGCCGGAACACCCTCGTGATGGTGCTGCTGGATATCGTTCTGGGGGTGGTGCTGTCGCTGTATATCGCCAACACCGGCACGATGCCTGCCGCAGACAACGCGGTCACCTACACCGATGGCACCTACACGGCCAGCGCCAAAGGCTGTCTGAGCGATGTGGCGGTCACCGTGACCATCACCGGCGGTAAAGTGACGAATGTGGACATTGATGCTTCGGGCGAGACGCCGGAACTGGGCGGCAAGGCGGCGGAAAGCCTGACAGCCCGCCTAAAAGAGGCGGGCAGCACCGCCGGTGTGGATGCTGTGACCGGCAGCACCATGACCAGTGACGCGGTCTTTGCCGCAATGGATGATTGTCTGGCGCAGGCCGCACAGTGATCGCACTCTCCCAACTGCTGCACGGCAACTGCGCGTGCAGCAGTTTTTTTGTTTGGAAGGCTTTCCGTTGTACAACCTCTCCGTCAATGCTTCGCATTGCCACCTCTCCTGGTAGGAGAGGCCTTGGCATTCCCTGCAACGTCCACCGTTTCGCCAGAGGCTCTCCTACCAGGAGAGCTGTCGAGCGGATGCGAGACTGAGAGGTTGTACCGGGGAGGGCTTTCTCTTGTAAGGAATCTCTATGCTGATTGATGTTTTACCATTGTCCGATACCACGGCCCGCCTTGTCCGGGCCTATGGGGAGGCCCCCTGCATCGCCCTGCCGTCGGTGCTGCCGGCCCCGGAGGGCGGCAGCTGGGCTGTCACCGAATTGGGGGACTACTGCTTCTCCGAATCGCCCCGGAACCTGCCCGCCCCGGACGCAGTCTGCCGCTACGCAGTGGGGGAAGACGGCAGCGCCGTTCTGACCAGAGCCTTTGGCCGGGACCGGACCGGGCGGCACCGCCGCTATGACCTCGACTTTGGCGCTGCGCCCGAAGAAGACCTCCACCCCGTCTGCGGGAACTTCCTCGAAGAAGCCGTCCTGCCGGACAGCCTGCGGGTCATCGGGAGCTGCGCGTTCTACAACTGCCGCAGGCTGCGCACCCTGTCCGTGGGGGCAGGGGAGCTGACCGTGGGCAGCGATGTCTTTTTGAACTGCTTCGCACTGGCGGACCTCATCGTCCGGGCCGACCCGGAACAGGCCACCGGCCTGTTCGCGCTCGTCAACAACATCACCGAGGCCGTGCGGGCGCTGTTCTGGTGCCCCGGCGAGGCGGCCCCCCGCGCGGGCCTGTGGTATCCGGCCTACTGGGAGGATGTGGAGGAATCCCCGGCGCATATCCTGCTGCACACCTTTTCCGGGCAGGGATACCATTACCGACAGTGTTTTCTGGATGGAAAAATCCTCTGCGCAGAATACGACGCCATTTTCCCGGACGGCCACGCCTCCGAGGACAAGGATATCATGGCCATGCTCTGCTTCGACCGTCTGCGCTGGCCCTGGGGCCTGACCGAACAGGCAAAGGCCCCCTACACCGCGTTCCTCAAGGCGAACACGGGCCGGGTCGTGGCCCGGCTGCTGAAGGCGCAGGACCTTGACAGCCTGAAGGCCCTGCTGGCGCTGGATGTGCTGGACGCAGCCGGGTTTGACGAGGCCGCAGCGCTGGCCGTTCAGGCCGAACAGGCTGCTGCTGCGGCCCTGCTGGCCGATGCCGCCCACAGCAGACAGGCCGCAAAGCCGAACCGGAAACGCTATGATTTTGACTTTTGAACCCTTTCCCGCAGGGGAAGTGAGGTGAAACGATGCCCAAGGAAACATTTTTCGACCCCCGCAAGCCGTTTGAATCGAAGCGCCCGGAGACCCACGAGGAGTGGCAGGTACGGATGGGCGGTGAGGTGCTGGCTGTGGTGCGCAGCGGGCTGTATCTGGACTTCCGCTTTCTCGACCTGGCGCTTTCGGCGCTGACGCCCACCCCGGATGAGCGGTGCGGCGTGCTGGCCACCGATGGCCGCATCCTTTGCTACCAGCCCAGCGCCCTGCTGCGGCTCTATCAGCAGAATCCGAAGTATCTCAACCGGTTGTATCTTCATACGATATTCCACTGTGTATTCCGACATCTCTGGATGAAAGGGAAGCGCGACCCGCGTCTGTGGAGCCTGGCCTGTGATATCGCGGTGGAAAACGTCATCGACGGGCTGAACCGCAGCAGCGTCAAACGGCCGCTGACCTATGTGCGGCAGAACGCCTATCAGTGCATCGCGGAAGAGGGCAAAGTCGTGGCAGCGGCCCCGGCGTACCGCTGGCTGGTCCGGCAGACGCCCGGTGTGCTGCGCCAGCTGGAGCGGGAGTTCTGCACCGATGACCACCGCCTCTGGCCGAAAGACGCCCCCGAACAGCCCCAGCAGATGCCGACTCCGCTGCCCCAGAAGACCTGGCAGAAGATCGGGGAGCGGATGCAGACCGAACTGGAACTGCGCGACAAGGAGAAAATGCAAGATCGGAAGAGCGGTTCAGCAGGAATGCCGAGACCGA
>ERZ1032794.358-NODE-358-length-12843-cov-9.232093_pt1 | contig 12843 bp, 12 predicted proteins | sample MGYA00516957_ERZ1032794 | MGnify/ENA primary metagenome ERZ1032794 (study PRJEB33719, sample SAMN04262543) | wastewater metagenome | biome: sewage system; feature: street-access sewage; material: sewage | place: Peru: Lima | collected 2013-01-15 ... | reverse complement strand
ATCATTTATTATTTTATCATTTGAATAGATTGGAGGAATCATTACTTTTTACCCCCTATTTGACCATACAAATCATTTTCACCATAGACAACAACTCCATATAAGTTAAAACCAATTAATGCAGATTTAATCTTTTTTCCATCATAAATATCAATAATATCCTTAAAATTTGAATCCTTAAAATGTGCTTCTACACCTTCATACTTTAAATTATTAAACGTTGCAGAAAATATAGATCTTCTATTCGAACTCCGTTTCACTTGAATATCCTCTTTAACAGGATTACTGTTTTCATCACACAAAACTGCATATGTTATATATGCCGAAAAAGAATTTCTAAACTCTCTTGTTATTCCGGTAATTTCTTTAAATGCTTTTATATTTCCGGTTCTAAACATATCCATTTCCATAATGAAAAATGGCAAAGGTCTTTTCCGCGATTCTTCATTGTTTATATAACATTCACATAAATAACTAATTTTTTGCCAGTTTTCCTCTGACAATGCTACAAATTGCTTTTCTGTGAACGGTGCCTTACCTGTCAGCTGGATCCATAATAGTCTAATATAGAGATACAATGATCTTGGCTTATTTTTTACAATTTGAAAATTTTCTTCCAACACTTTAATTGCACTAGATATTCTTATCCTCTCATTTTCGTTTGGAGTATTAATCGGAGAATAATCATTTAATATTGTCATTGCCTTTCTGTAAATTCCTACATCTGATCCTTCTTCTAAAAGTCTTTTATTTTCCTCTTCTATTTCATCATATTTTTTTGCATATGATAAAACAGTAAGAATTTTGCCATGTATATTTTCTCCAAAAGCAGAAAATTTCATATCATTAATGTCATCAACAATCTGTAACATACGACTTAAAATTTTCGCTTTATTCCGGCTATTATTTTCAATATTATAAACCCTCAAACCTGCATCAAGAAAAACGCCAGCTGAAAATCTTGTGATATTCTCTTCCATCGCTGACTCAAGATATGATTCTATTTCCTCAAAAACATTTCTCTCTTTTGTAGTAATGCATCCATCTGAAGATATACTTTTTAATAAATTAGCTGATAATTCAACTTTTAATCTAATTAACTGTTGAGATTTGGTTCTATTTCCATATTGATTAATTGCTTTTCTCAACCTATTTCTAGCATCTAATAAAATTTTATTTTCATTACTATTCTTAGAATCACCTTCAAAAGCCTCTCTTACCATATGACTTGCAACAAGTATTGCTTCATCGTTTATTTCTCCATTTACTTCATTAATTATTTCAGCTATTTTATAAAAATATTTCTTATACTTTGTTGGTTCCGGTCCATTTGGACCAAATTTTCTTATTAAATTTACCACTTGAAGCGCTTCGCTATCTACACCATCCATATCATAAAAATTTGTATTACGAATTATGGTTAGCAAACTATCCACCTCTAATTCAAGTAAATCTTCATAACTATCCACCTGCTGTTCCAAAAATAATGATGCTTCTAATGCTCTACGAAAATGAATCATCATTACACCATCTTCGTGCAAATCCATTCTCATAACACTACTTTGTTTTATATTCTGGATAAAATTTTGCCAATTTCCAACCAAATTTTCATATGTTCTAAACACAATCATCGCTGGTAATTCTAATCCATACTTTCCTGCTACTGCAATCATATTAAATATTTTAGACACACTGTCTTTATAACTATCTGTATTATCCGGTTTAGACACACCAAGTATATCATACATTTTAAAAAACGTTTCTTGAGTATACATTTCCCCCGAATAATCATTTAAATATTGAACAAAACTCTTTTTAGCTAAATTCGATTCGCTACCAACAGACCGCTTTTGAATATCATGCAGTTCTTCAAATAATCTATTGAATATTAGTAAAAACCAATTTCCCTTATCAGCGAAAGAATCAAATCGATATTTATTATATGAATCTCTCACCTCATTTGAAACATTACTAATTTTTTTTATAATCATATCAAAGTTATCAGCATACTTTTGCGAAATACTCTGCAATGTTTTATGGAGAAAATTTAACTCCGTTTCCTCATGCAAATAATCATCTAAAGTTACTATTTGAAATTTCCCGTTAGATTCTACAGACTTATCATCAACAATATATCTACTTCCTACGATTACAACATTACATTCCTCTAAATTTTTTCGCATATTTTCATAAACTTCATCTTTACCATACGTATTTTTGTCCCAAATTATTACTGTTTTTCTCGCCCCCATCTTAGCATTAATATGATTCTTAATTAATCGCTCCAAATCATCATATTGCTCTTTTTCTTTCATGCTCGATGTAATATAAATAACTGGATATTTTTTCATACACCGGATCCGGTATGCTAAATATCCTAGTGTTGCTGATTTTCCTGAAGAATTATTTCCTTCTAATATTACTACTTTGTTCTTTGCTGGATCAATATTTTTCAATTGTTTCTCCACTTTTTCAAGCAATTCATCATCTATATCTCTAGAAAAATAAAAACCCGATGCATATCCTCCCCAAAGAGGTATTCCATTTTCAGTTGACAAAAAACGCAAGAAATACTCTTCCCGATCAATATAATTTGGATTGTCTAAAATTGTATTATCTAATACACTTATTGAAGGATCTAATTGATTTATAATTTGATAACTTAAGTGCTCAATACTGTATTCTGCCTTATCAAATACTGATTCAATTGTAATATCTACTCCTTCATCATCTAAATATTCATCATTTGTTTCAAATTCAAAATTATTATATCCAGCCTCGCAAAGAGAATCATATAAGCTCTTTTCATACAAAACCACTATATTTTTGGAAACAAGTTTTTCTATTTGTCTAATTTTTTTCATTTCATCAGACACACCAAAAATATATACACTATTCTTTGGAAATGAAATCAATGAATTTAAGTCATCTAATGTCAGCCAATCAAAAAATGGATTCCAACCATCAATTACTAATACCCCACTCATTTTTAAGCGCGTAGTAATTCTATTCCAAAATTCATTCTTACTAGCCTGCACCAACATTTTTTCTTCAAAAGTCATAGGCATATTGTATTTTTCACTACCCGCTTTTCCAAACAAATATGTTATGCATGGATTTCTCCGTGAAAAATAATCATTTTTCACATCCAACCTATTTAACACAGAACGAAATTCTAAAAATCCTGGCAATTGATTCATAAGAGATGTTACAACTCCACACCACCCCATTGACTTCAATAAAGAGAAACGATTGTCATCAATAGACTTTTCTGCCTTAATAATATTTTTTAATAATTCTTCTTTTTGGTCTATTTCATCTTCACAATAATCAATAATCGTATCTATTACCTCTGAATACTTTTTCACTTCACCATTTGGAAATATATTTTTTCTCTGTGAATCTGGCAATATATTTTTTAATGCTGTAACATAATTTCCTGCTTCATATTCTTGTCCTAAAACAAGTATTGATGTTTCAGTGTTGATTTTAATAATTAAATCATGTATATCTTTCATAGCTGGTCTCCTCTAAATTATACATACAAAATCCTATAATCTAGGCATAGTATATCATATTTAAGATGGAAAACAATATTTTCTCCTCTCCAATTCCATCTAAAAATAAATTTTAAAATTTCATTCTTCTAATTTTCACTACATATTCGAAAACAATATTTTTTGCCCTATTACAATCAACACTGGCACATAGCTGAAATGGCAATGATTTACTGTAATTTTATGCGTTAATCTGATTTGAACATTTGTTGCTTGATTTCAGTTTCATTTTTTCTCATTTGGGGAATCTTTTTTATAAAGTTGGGGGAGTATTTTGTTCCCCAACTTTATAATCAACAATGACTCATCGCTGAAATTCTAACTTTTCGAATTTCTTCATTATAATATTCTTCCGGTGTCTGTGTCTTCGCCACTCCAAATTTCTTAATTTCTTCTTCCATTATATTATCCAAGACATGTGTATAAATGTTTAATGTGATGCTGATACTCGAATGTCCCATCAACCTCTGGACAACCTTCGGTTCCATTTTCTTTTCAAAGCATCTTGTAGCAAACGTATGCCGTAAACTATGTGGGTGGAAGTCCCTGATTTCTCTGGGTTCTCTATTTTCTTGTACTGCCAGAACTCCTTCTTTTTCTCTCATTCTCTTTAAAGCCTTTTTAATTTCTTTTTCTACAACATATCTGACACAGGGACTTCCCATACCTGTTGTAAATACCAAATCTTTTAAATCATCCATACTTCTACAGCGACTGCCCAGTTCCTCTTTTAGCTTATTCTGTTTTTTCTTCTGAGCTTTTAATATTTCTTCCATTTCTCCTAAAAACGGAATCTCTCTGATTGAATTTACCGTTTTAGGAGTTACAAGCATCATTCTCTTTTCTCCATTATAATAACTACAACTCAAGGAACGTCTGACATGAACTACTTTCTTTTTAAAATCTATATCGCTCCATTTCATTCCACCAAGTTCTCCAACTCGGACACCTGTCAGACACATGAAATAAAACATTTCTTTATACCAGCTATCCTCCATCTCACTCAGGAAATTGTCCTGTTCTTCCTGGGTTAATGCAATTTCTTCTTTTGATTGTTTAAATGTCCATGGTACTTCTACAATCAAACATGGATTTACTTTAATCAATTGGTTTCCTAATGCAAAATCTAAGCATTCTCTTAAACGCCCCAATGCTTCTCGCATTGCACTGTGCGATACATGATTCTGTTCCATTGCATTTAATGCTCTCTGAACATCCAACGGTTTAATATCTTTCAACTTCATTGAACCAATATAAAAGCCAAATGTTCTTTTGAAATTATTTTTCATCGGTGCAATACTCGTTTCCTTCACCCGGTGTTGCTTTACCTCTGAAAACCATTCTTCAAACCACTCATTCAATGTGATTCTGGTTTTTCTATAATCCAATGTATCCCTGGCATTTTCTTTTGCCTTTTCAAATTCTTCCATCAGTTCATTTAAATCTGTTCCATATAAATTGATTCTAATTCCGTTTACAACCACTCTTGCTTCATATGAACCGTTCTTCTCTCTAACTCCTCTCGGTAATGCTTTTGCCATAATTATTTCCTCCTGAAAAAACTATTTATCTGTTGCTCCTTCAAATTACCATTCATAAACGTGCAAAACCAAACATGCAAATTTTTATTTCGTATCCTTGACTTATTGTCTAACCTGTGCCAACAGCCATTTATCCAGTAAGAGCTTATGTGCATAATTGCGATTGCCAATTTTAACAACAAATATTTTTTCATTTTCCTTCATCAATTCTCTGGTTTTCGTCATCCCAATATTCAAGTAAGCTGCCGTTTCTTCTACATTCAATAGTACCTTTTCTTGCTCCATATACTACCCTCACACTTTCTTCTTTCCTATATAATAGTCATATCCTTTTCTGACATTGCAAAACATACATGTATCCTTATATCGCTGTTCTGGATTCACTCGCCGGATATAATGTTCCGGCACATCATAAAAATTGCCTGCACATACTCTGCACAGGCTCACGACTAACGGTTTTTCAATTATCTTCGGTATCCCGGTACTTCTCCTGATTGCTTTATTGATTTTCTCCATTTCAGTGCAGTCTAAGGTACACACATAATTTTCCAACCGTCTTTTATCTAAAGTTCTAAGCTGCTCCAACAGCACTACAGAATCCTTTTCCAGACCTTCGATTTCTGGAATTGCAATGTGTGTCTGCAGTTTCATTTTTTCTTTACTAGTAATTGCTGCCACGATCACTGTCGGACTGTATTTATTTCCTATATTATTCTGAATCACCAGCACCGAACGATAACCGCCCTGCTCACTTCCAAATACAGGATTAAGGTCGGCGTGATAAATATCCCCACGCTTGACGTTCCTATCTTCCATCTTTGCTATATCTCCTCTCGTCTTTCTAACTGTTGTTATCCCTAAATATGTAAAATACAAGCCTGTTTGTCCCCGACGCCCCGACTTGTAATTGGGAAATCATCAGACGGCTGACTGCTAATCAGCTCCACAGGATTTTATCTAAAATAAATATATGGGATTAGGAGTTTTCCTCTCCAGGGATCTCCTGAAGCTGCCCTCACTTGTTGCGGCATCAAAGAAATATTTTGTATACACGACTTTATGACCGGACAGGAGTATCATTATGCCTGTTGTCTGTCATCGCCCTGCCAGAAGCAATCTGACAGTTATAACCAGATATTTTTCGCTCAACAGTCCGGGTAATACAAACTGAAACCAAAAGGAAGTATACGGGTGGGATTTCGCTGTCTTTACCCAGCCTGTGTTATGGCGTATCTGTTAATGTGGCTTACGCTCATCACGATAACAACAGGAATGTGTCTGATGAATGTATATGAATTTGTCAAGGTTCGTCCCGCTCCCCAGTCTTTTCGTGACAAAAGAAGAAACAGGCGGATCAGAATATTTCTCTTTCCACCTGTTTCCTCACTTAAACGCTATTTTTCAACCCACTATCTCAAAATCTTTTTCAAATTTCTGATTGCTGCTTTTACAGACTTTGCTACCATCTGAAAAGAGCAGCCTTCTTCCTGTGCAATCTGCTCATAATTCTTATCTTCAAAATAATACTTCATCAATCGTCTTCTCTGAATTTCCGACAACTGCTGGATTGCACTATGTAACCGTTCCGTTTCCAGTTTATTCAGAACAGTATCCTCTACACCTTCCTCTTTCTGAAATACTCGTTCATATAAACTGGAATCCCAGATTTCTGACTGTTCTAGATGCCTGTCCACAACATTCATATGCGACACGTCCTGCAATTCAAACGTATTAAAAGCCTCAAATACATTCTTTCCTATTTCCAAATCCCTGTACTCTTTTTCACCATTGCGGAATGAAACATAATATTTTCCGTCCTTCTCATAGATTTCATATGGGTTATATTTATCTTTTCTTCTTTTTGGCTGTCTGCCTTCCATGTTCTTTCCTCCGATCTGAATTTTTTTGAATTCAGATCAGTAGGTGGGGCACGACATCGATATAATGTCGAAGTATTTTCTAAAAATTGGCAATAAAAAACGCCAGATTTCCACATTGGAAAACTGACGCAACCAGAGCAACCGCTATTATACTGAATTACACGGAATGATAATACCGATAAAATGCTAAATTTATCAGGTGTAACAGCAATGCTTTTTTTAACTGATGTAAATCATATGAGTTTTGAAAAAGCAACCGAGACACGCTAATATAACCTCCAATCGGCTACCGTGTACCTGTAAGTCGTCATTGGTTTTTGTAAACGCAAAGAAACGGCGGCTCTGAAAATCAAAGCCGCCGTTTCAAATGGGCGTGTCAAATTGTCTGCTCTACGACGGCTTTTTTTCTTTTGCCGTCGTCCGGCAGTTTAATTAACTCTTAATATCAATTTATAATTGGCATCACTATAAGAACTTTCATTTCGTTGAGCATTTAGTTCAAATCCTTAGTTTCCACATTGTAAATCGAGAGAAACGCAAAGATTAAGGAAAGTACCATAAGTACAACAGGAAGAATGGCATTATCCGCCAAAGAAAAATCGCCCACATTAGCCTGTGTCAAAAAAATCAGCAGAAAAGATGATACGATGGTAGCTTTTGAGGACTTCATAGCCATACCAATAAACAAGGCGATAAAACTCATGGTTACAATGACAACGGACTTTAAGAGTAACTGAATATAGAACCCCATACTTGCCATGTTGTAGTCCAGTGGGAATGAGGAAACCATGAATTGTGAACCAAGTAAAATGCAGCCGTAAATCAATAGTTTTGTCAGCACCAGAGCCACGAAATTGAAAATCCATACAGCTAACATTTGAGAAACGAGAATTTTCTGTCGCTTAATTGGATACGAAAACATTAAGTTCATGGTTTTGTTTTTATAGGCGTTCACAATGTATGTGGACAACATGACACTGGTAAACACCAGAAAAGCCATGCTTGTAAACAGCTCGATAGAGGAAGAAATCGCACTGTTACCCGGCGCCGCATCAGGAACACCCGTATCAGGATCATTGGCAATTCCCAAATAGCAAAGGGCAAATATGAACAGGCAGATCAGAGCCGACATGATAACCACATTGCGAATGTACTTGCCTACATTATTCTTTTTCCATTCCAGCCTAATGAGTTTAAGCATGATATTTCACCTCCCCGGTCAGCTTCAAGAAGTAGTCCTCCAGCGTTTCAGATTTCTTTCCAATGCTCACAACTTCAACATCATTCAGAGCCAGTATTTTCGTCAACTGCTGGGTAGACGCTGCATGGTCATATATGCGAATTTTACCGCTGTCAAGAATCTTAAAATTTTGCAGACCCAACTTTTCAGTCAAGACATAAGCAGCCAGCTTTTCATCCGTGACAGAAAGCTCCACATAATTGAGGTTCATTTCCTCAATATCTTGCATACGAATTTCTTTCATCATTTTTCCGTGATGGATAATAGCAACGGTATCCGCAATACTCTCCACTTCAGATAAAATGTGACTTGAAATCATAACGGTAATACCGTACTCCGAACAAAGTGTTTTTAATAAATCACGGATTTGTTTCATTCCTGCTGGATCAAGGCCGTTTGTGGGTTCGTCGAGAATAAGCAGTTCCGGCTTGCACATAATGGCTCTTGCAATTCCGAGGCGTTCTTTCATGCCGAGGGAATAGTTCTTGACCGGCTGATCGGCTGCTGATGTCAAGTCCAGCATTTGCAACGCACTTTCAACACTGTCAACATCGTAATAGCCCATATACTCACAATGAAGCTGTAAGTTCTCACGCCCGGTCATGTGGTCATAAAAGGTGGGAAACTCGATGATACTTCCCATTCTTTTTAAGACTTCATAGGATTTTGGAGTCAATACCTCTCCAAACACCTCAATAGTCCCACTGGTAGGTTTCCAAAGGTTAGTAATCATCTTCATCACTGTGGTTTTACCAGCTCCGTTAGGACCAAGAAAACCATAAATTTCCCCTTTGGGAATATGAATATTAACATCAGTGACAAGTACCTTACTACCGATCTTTTTAGAAAGACCACTTGTTTGTAAAATAAATGGCATTGTCTTGCCCTCCTTTCTACTGACATTATAGAAAGTTCGATTTTCAAAACTCTTGAATAATTCTTACAAATTTCTTTCTTGAAAAAATGACCTATGGTTTAATAGGCCATTTTCTTGAGCGTAATAGTGAAAACTGTTTTCTGGTGCGGATGACTTTCTAAAGTAATATCGCCACCGAGTTGCAAGGCAAGATTTTTCGCAATCGTCAGTCCAAGACCATTTCCTTGCATGGCGCTATTTCGAGAATCTTCCATTGTAAACAGTCGGTCAAAAACAGACGCAGCAAATTCTTTTTCAATTCCACGGCCCCTGTCCACAATGTCTATATAGATATGTGCCTGATCTGCCCGCAAAAACATACCTAAATATTTTCCATCGCCGCCATAGCGAATTGCATTGGAAATCAAATTGAACATAATTCTTTGCAACGCATCTTTATTGGCATTTGCATACAACACATGATCGGGTATGTTAATTTCCACTTCAAAATTTTTTTGTGAAAGGAGTTCATAGAAATCCAAAATATTTTCCCGGCAGGCTTCGTTCACATTCAAACGCTCCAATGGCATATCTGTATCGCCAGCCTCTAATTTAGCAAGCGTAAAGAATTGTGTAATCAATCCCATTACCCGCTGGGCAGTGCTTTCTACCTTTTGCAACATTTCATTGCTTTGGGTTCCGTTCAAACGCATAATCTCCAAATAGCCAAGAATCACTGTCATGGGAGTTTTAATGTCGTGGGAAATGTTAGATAACATCTTTTTGGATGCCATTTCAGCCCGCCGATACTTAACTTTTACTTTTTGCCGATCTTCCAACATTCGATTGATTTGTGTTGCAAGCTCTATCAGTGCCTTATTATCGGTAAAGACTGTCACTCTTTCGTCGCTGTCGGTGTCAAGAAGTTCTTTCAATTTGCTGCTGATCTCATGTATTTTTGCTTTTGTTCCGTTATGGAATACAAACTGCTGGTACACAATGATACAGATTAAAATCATAATACAGAGGGTTAGTAAAAAGATAATTGTCGCATTGCTCATTTCTGTTCTCCCAGCTTATAGCCAATTCCCCATACAGTTATAACAACTTGTGGCTTTCGTGGATCATCCTCAATTTTCGTTCGTAAACGGCTGATGTGAACATTGACGGCATTTTCATCCCCCATATAGGCATCATTCCAAATTAAAGAATAGATTTGAGCCTTTGTGTAGACCCTTTGTGGGTTTTCCAGAAGCAGCCGTAAAATATCAAATTCTTTTGCGGTCAGTTCGATAATCTCGCCTGATTTTGTGACGGTGTGATTTTCCAAGTTCATAACCAGTGGGCCCCACACAAGTTTCGTTTGCTCTGGCTGTACGGCAGCATATTCGGTATTTCTCCGTATGTTTGCTTTAATACGCGCCATAACCTCTGTTATGGAAAACGGTTTTGTAATATAATCATCCGCACCGAGGCCCAAACCTAAAGTTTTGTCGGAATCCGAATCCTTTGCAGAAATGATGATAATTGGCACCGTACTTTTTTGACGAATATACTTCATTACATTCATACCTGTAATTTTGGGAATCATCAAATCCAACAAGACGATACTATAAGAACCAATGTCGAAAGCCTCACATGCCTTTTGACCATCGGTAGCGCAGACAACTTCAAAATTTTCTGCTATAAGATAGCTACATAACATTTCACTTATTTCTATATCATCTTCAATTAAGAGAATCTTCATTATTCTTTTTTCCTTCCTTTCTGCGCCTATCAGTCGGCTTCTCCGCAGTTTTAGGGAGCAGCCAAACACCGGCCATTTTCACAGCACCGGGGATACGCCCACCAGCACAATAATAATTTACCCTACGAGGTGTCACGCCCCACTTCTCGGCGGCCTCTTTCAATGTCATATAGTCCATTTCGCACCTCCACAGAGTACATTATAGTTCTTTATCTCGAACAATACAAGTTTATCACCAATCGCAGCTTTATATAATCGGCATAATCGTACAGCTTGTCAGGCATAATAAGGTCATTCCATCATATAAACCGGAACGATACAATATTCTTGTGGTGAATGATTATGCCGATTGATGATTTAACTGCTTTAGGGCAGAAAATGCGGAAAGCCCGAAAGAATAAAGAGCTGACACAGCAGGAACTTTCTGATCTGAGCCATGTTTCTGTAAAGCAAATCGCCAATATTGAAAAGGGAAAAATGAATCCTTCCTATTTAATTTTAAGAGCATTGGCAAAGGTTCTGCACATCTCTTTGGACACACTTATAAATCCAGATGTCTCTCTGGAGGATGAAGGTGTTAATCAGATGAAAATGCTTTATTCTAGCTGTCCGCCAGAAATGCGTGACACCCTGTTACATCACACTCAAGAAACGGCGAAAGAACTGACAGAGTTGTCCGAGAAATTTAAAACGAATTGAACCAGTAAGTGAAGTTTAACGATTCTCTCACTGGTTCTTTTCGTTTTTAAAAAGGCGATTTACTTTTATAAATATCTCCGCTATCATTCCAAACAACATTTTTCTCTAATATGCCGGAACACCATATCCATAAATGTTACTGCTTCCGATACTGTAACTCCATCTTGCTACTTTATCCCCACTGTTGCCTTCAATGGTATTTACGGTTTCACCACTAACGCTCTCTACAATTCCAACGTGGTCAATCGTTCCTGTTATTTCTGCCTTCTGCAATAAATGCCTGTACCTTTTCATCCTGTGGTACAGCCGATGCATTTAATAAAGAATCAAAACTATTATCCATAAAATTTATCTCTCTTTCCCTTTCCTTGGTTTTCGTTTCTGTTGTGGCTGCTGGTGGCGAATCTGATTCCGGTCTTTATTTCCCTGATTTCTCACCGGATCATTTCTATTCTCACGCCGCTCCGCTTCTTTCTTCCTTGCATTCTGTATTTCCCGAAGTTCCTTTCTGACCGATGGTTTCTCTGGTTTTTCCGGGGTAAATAACTTAGAAGTACCCTCTGCGGTTTTCTCTTGCTTCTTTGAGGTAGGCTCGGACAGACGGGATTTGGTCGTCTTTGCCAAAGAGGGGTTTTGCTCCTTCCCCTCTTTCTTTACCGGATCTCCAAACAACTCGTCCATAAGCTGATCCTCCTTGGATTTCTGCGGATAATCTTTCTCCGGTTCTGCCTGTCCCTGTTTTTCCTGCTGATCCTGTACCTTTTCCGGCTTCTTCTCCTGTTTCTCTGACTTTCCGGCTTTTGCTTTTTCTGCACGTGTCCGCTCAATTTCCGTCTTAATCTTCGCTGCTTCTGTTACAGATGCAAACTGGAATCTGTCTACAATACGGTTGATTCTTGGTGCATCTTCTTCCTTTACGATCACATCTATCAGTCCGTCACTGCTTCCTTTGGGATTTCGGACTGCACAATACAACACGCCATATCGTTTTGCTTCCTGCACGAACTGCTTCAGGTCACTTTCTTTCACCGAAAATACCGTCAGCGGTCTGCCAGATCTGACCAGTGTCTCAAGCCTTGCCCTGCCTTTTGTCTTTTTCTTCTCTTTTAAGACGGCATACAACATGACTGCCAGATGCTTCGCACCTGTACCACTGATTTTCAATGCTGCTTCCCCAACTTCCAACGACATTCGTACCACCTGGTCAGCGGCTTCGCCTGATGTGTTCATGGCTCTGTTCCTCCTTCTTCTCTTTTTCTTCCCGCACTATCTTAAATTTTTCTTCGATTACCTTGGAACGTGCGGCGATTCCATCACAAAGTG
>ERZ1032794.352-NODE-352-length-12965-cov-5.048954_pt1 | contig 12965 bp, 10 predicted proteins | sample MGYA00516957_ERZ1032794 | MGnify/ENA primary metagenome ERZ1032794 (study PRJEB33719, sample SAMN04262543) | wastewater metagenome | biome: sewage system; feature: street-access sewage; material: sewage | place: Peru: Lima | collected 2013-01-15 ... | reverse complement strand
TTAATATGAGATTATTGCTCTTTGACTAAATATAAGTTATAATTAGAATAAGTGTAATATGTTATTTTTATGGTATTTTTTCTTAATAGAGATAGTGTCTTTACAAGTTTTTTTTAATAAAGAAAGTAAGACTAGGGATAATTTTTGGAAAAAGACAAAAATATCATAATAATATCCGATAATGAATTGTGTTGACTAGTGAATGGTTGGGTGTACTTAGGTTATCATCACCTAGGTCATGGAGGAGAAGATAGAAGTGATGAATGTTTCAGGCCGATTTTGTGTTTTTTCGCATAAGGATAGACAGCATCAACGTTTTTTTCAATTATTACCTGATGGTAGCATTAGAGATATTGACAGTCCTGGTCATGATAATGAACGCTTTTGGGATTTTCAAAATAATCAGATCTGCTTATATTCTAATCAAAGGCAGTTAACTGCTACTTTTGATTGTTGCTATGAGGAAGAGGGACATTCATACTGGGAAGGTTGGCATCAACACTCTATTCCTTTGGAACTTCGTCTCTATGATATGAAATCTGATCTTTTTGATTTTAAGACGAAGTTTACCAGTAGGTTTTTGATTGATTATGGAGCATTGTCAGTTGGTCCACATACCTATGGTATCCCCTTTTTAGTTGACTATGATCATGGTGGAAAGGTAATTATAGGGGATTACTGTTCTATTGGTCAGAATGTTTATTTTGTGACGGCAAATCACAATTTGGAATTGGTGACTACCTATCCATTTAAAAGTTTAGAGCGGTTTTATTCAGATAAGACCTTAGATATAGAAGACGATCACACCCTTCAATCTCCTACTAGGGTTGGTAATGATGTCTGGATTGGGAATAATGTCCAGATTATGGCTGGTGTAACTATAGGTGACGGTGCGGTTATAGCTGCAGGATCTGTGGTTACTAAGGATGTATCCCCCTATGCTATTGTTGGAGGGAACCCAGCCAAGTTGATTCGCTATCGTATTGCAGATGCTAATGACCGATTCAACATGCAAAAGATTTCTTGGTGGGATTGGCCAGAGCATGTAATTTCAGAACGACTTGATAAAATTATGAGTAAGGATATTTCTGCCTTTATTGCAGAATATTTACCCGAAGATGACTAGGCTCAATATTGTATCCATTTATTTGGTTGATGATTCACTCACAGAAGTTCTTGTTAGAGTTCTTCGTATGTGTAAAAGCTTGGACAACTATAATGTGCTATAAATAATAAAAGAAGAAATAAATATGACAGAAAAAGTTAGTGTAATTGTACCCGTATTTAATGTTGAAAAATACCTTAGACAGTGTCTAGATAGTATCCTTCAACAAACCTATCAGAATCTCGAAATTATTATTATAAATGATGGCTCAACAGATGGAAGTGACGCCATATGCCGTGAGTATGCTGGTAAGGATTCACGAATATCTTACTTTGCAAAAGAAAATACTGGGATTTCTGATACAAGAAATGTCGGTATTCGTCAAGCAACGGGTGAGTATGTGACCTTTGTAGATTCGGATGATTGGGTAGAACATACTTATGTTGAAGAGCTTCATGATAAGCTTAAGGCTTATGATGCTGACATTGCTATTACCAATTATTATCTCTTTAATGAGGCCGATAGTCTTTTTTATTTTTATATTACTGATGAGGATTATTATGAACAAGTGTATTCTCCTGCTCAGTTGATTGAGGGTCTATATGAAACCAAGTTCAATAAAAGCTTTGCTCTGATTTCAGCTTGGGGGAAACTTTATAAACGCACTCTTTTTGAAGATCTACTTTTTCCAAAAGGACAGATTGGAGAGGATGGCTTTTTTAATCTTAAGGCCTATTTAATGAGCGAGCGCGTAATCTACCTCAACAAGGGGTTGTATGCTTACCGAGAAAGACCAGGAAGTTTATCTAGAACTTGGACTGAAGATTGGATGTCAGCATTGGTATATGCTATGGAAGAGCGTCTTGCCTTGTTAGCTAGCAGGGGTTATCCACTCGAGAAGCATATGACTGTTTATCGTATGATGTTAGAGTCTTGCTTGACAAATGGAGCATCTCAGGGCTTAGAAGGAACAGAAGCTTATCGTCGAATCAAGGAAAAATATCAGGTATTAAGTTTAGCACCACAGCACTATAATGGGAAAAAACGATCAATTGTACTTGCTGCAAACTATCCTTATGTTGAGCAGGTGGTAACTACAATCAAATCTATTCTCTATCACCATCGCAATATTCGTTTTTATATAATTAACAGTGATTTTCCACAAGAATGGTTTAAGGGGCTAAACCGTCACCTTGCACGATTTGGTAGTGAGATTGTTAATTGTCGAGTAAGTAGTGCACAGATTTCCCAATATCGCACGGATATTTCCTACACTGTTTTTTTACGCTATTTTATTTCTGATTTTGTCAAAGAGGACCGTGTAATTTATATGGATTGTGATATGGTAGTGACGGGGTCACTTGATGATCTATTTACAATGGATCTAAAGGGATATCCTGTTGCGGCAGTCCGAGATTATGGGGGACGTGTCTTTTACCACCGAGAAATCTTCAATGCAGGCTTTTTAGTTATTGATAATGCATACTGGAGACAGGAACAGATGAGTAGGCACCTTATCGAAATGACTAATGAGTGGCATGATAAGGTTGATCAAGCCGATCAGTCTATCTTGAATATGGTCTTTGAAAATAATTGGTATGAACTTCCATTTGACTTTAACCATGTTGTTTTGCATAGCCATTTTACAGATTATCAATTACCAGAAGGACAAGAATATCCCAAAGTTATTCATTATCTGTCCCATAGAAAACCATGGTTTCCTCTGGCAGCGCAAACTTATCGCGATGTGTGGTGGTTCTATGCACAGTTGGATTGGTCTGATGTAGCTGAGAATGTTAGCTTGGCTCCATTGCAGAGTAGGGCGCTTTATCCTAAAGGTAGACCATTTACCTGTCTAGTTTATACTAGCATTGCTGAAATTCCTCACTTGGAGGATTTGATTCAAGCTCTTCCTCAAGTTCACTTTAATATTGCTGCCCGTGTCATTGTATCAGATAGCTTAGCGAGATTGATTACATATCCTAATGTAACAGTCTATTCTGGTATTAATAATATGCGTAGCCTAGATTTGGAATTGGTATCAACAAGTGATTTGTTACTTGATATCAATCCAGGAGAGAAGACTTTAGAAATACTTGATGGTTTCAGATTTGAGGATAAACCTATTTTTGCTTTTGATGATTTAAAATCTCGGAAACACCACCAACGTACATTTCCAAGAGAGCATTGGCAAGAAATGGCGGAAGCAATCAGGAAAATGAGAAAGGCGCAAGATTAAGATGGCAGACTTTCATTTGAACGGTAATTTTCAACAGATTACCATTGACCCTACGGCTCACGTTGAATTGGGGCAGGATATCACCTTGCGTTCCTTTGTTTGTCTAGAGGTGGGAAATGGTGCAACCCTAAAGCTCGGGAATCGTGTTTTCTTCAATAATCACTGTTCTATTCGTTGTGAACATCATATTGAAATTGGTAAGGATACCATGTTCGGAGATGGGGTTCGTATTTTTGATCATAATCATCAATATTCTAACTATCACGTAGAAAAAATCGCCTTTAATTATGGAAAGATATCGATCGGAAAAAATTGTTGGATTGGTGCCAATGTTGTGATTCTTAAGGGAGTCACGATCGGTGACAACGTCATTATTGGTGCAGGAGCAGTCATTCATAAGGATATTCCAAGTAACTCCATTGTTGTAAGTAAAGAGGAACTCATCATAAAAGAGCGGCCACAATTACAGCACCATGTGTTTACACTGACAGCCTCGGACACTCTGGAAAACCTCACTTATTTGGTAGAAAATCTTCCAGAAGTTTCGTTTCATATTGCAGCCAAGACCAATGTTTCAGATCGCTTAGAATCCTTTAAAAAGTATGACAATGTAACGTTATACACAAACGTCCATCATGACGATATTATAGAGGATTTATTGGATCAATCAGAAATCTATCTGGATATTAATCATTGGGATCAGGTGGATTCTATTGTAGATCGGGCATTTGAAAAGGGAAAACCGGTCTTCGCTTTTGATAATGTCGTTCACAGAGCAGAGTTGGGTGCTAGTGTATTTTCTCATCAGGACCCTGAAATGATGGTGAAAGCAATTCAAAGACAATTGTTTGGAATTGCTGTGGATACAGTAAACTGAAAAAGAAAATCTGGTTTATGTTTTTGATATTACAAATCATGATAATTGTGGACGAAGTAGGGGGGGTTCCACGTTTGAGGCAGATTTGAAGATAAATGAGATTAAGTTGGAGTTAGATTGAAAAAGAAAGGTAAGCTAGATGAATAAAGTTATAGCGTTAGGTGCCGACAATGGCTACATGGACAAGGTAGAAACAACGATTAAGTCAGTTTGTGTGCATAATGATAACATTAAATTTTACGTTTTTAATGATGACCTTCCTTCGGAATGGTTTCGTGTGATGAACAAACGTTTGGAGAAAATCAACTCACAAATTGTCAATGCGAAGATTTCAGATAACCACTTACGAAAGTATCATCTTCCAAGGCCTCATTTATCTTATGCAGCTTATTTCCGTTTTTTTATTCCTGAGGTAGTAGAGGAGGAAAGGGTTTTATACCTTGATTCAGATATTGTTGTAGATGGAAACTTGACGGATTTGTTTGAGACGGACCTTGGAGATTGTCCTTTAGCTGCTGTTCGAGACGATTTACAACAGACAAATTTTAATTCAGGAGTCATGTTGATTAATAATAAGTATTGGAGAGAACATGACATTTCCACTCAACTGTTTGAAGTAGCAGATCAATACCATGAATATGAATATGGTGATCAAGGTCTTTTAAACCGTTATTTTATTGGCCAGTGGAAAGAATTAGATATGAACTATAATTTCATGGTTGGTATGGATAGTGTGGCTACTTCTTCTCCTCAAAGTGATGAATGGTATATCAAAGCAAAACAGCATAAAAAGGTTTCTATTATCCATTATACGGCTGGTAAGCCCTGGCAGGCGGTGTTTAATAACCGTTTAGGTGATCGTTGGTGGTTCTATTATGCTCTGGATTGGTCAGATGTATTATTGCGTACAGAAATCATAAATCGTGATTTAGAAGCTTTAACTGTACAGGAACCCTACCATACAGCTATTTTCACAAATGCGTGTGAAATGGAACATTTGGAATACCTGATTCAAGCCCTGCCCAATGTGCATTTCCATATTCTAGCTCATACGGTCTTTGCGTCACAGGTGGTTGATTTGCAACGTTATCTAAATGTGACAATCTATCCTTGTTTTAATCAGTATAATTTTGAAACCGTTTTGGAGAAAATAGATTTTTATCTTGATATCAATCATTTTAATGAAATTATGTCGATTACACAGGAAGTTCATAAACTTGGAAAACCAATCTACGCCTTTGACAATACCAGCAAGGACCAGTCTGGAGAAAGTCATGTTTATCCGGCTCAGAACCCTGAAATGATGGTGGAAGAAATTAAATCTTATCTGGCCACATTGGCTGATTAGACTTGTGGAGAGAGAAAAAATCGTTATCAGAGTACAACTGGAACTTGCTTGGAGGAGAGATGATTTACACTTTTAATCTGATGGTAGAATTAGAGCCTAATGGTGTCGATGTTGCCCAGGCTTACCGGGGACAAATCTTTAGGAAACTGGGGTGTCCAGCACGTTTTATCTTTACGCAAGTTCCTCCTAGATATAAATGGGATTACTATTTGTCTTTGGGATATGCGGAAGATGAAATTGTTTTAGCACATATGTTATTAACAGATCAGCGTGATATGACCTTGACAATGAGTGTGGAGGAAATGAAGCAAGGTTTGAATCTTCATTCCACTCCGATTGAACGAGATCAAGAGTTGATATTTCCAGAAGAGAATGGGATTTCACTTGTCTTTCATCGAAATACTCTTAAGTCAAATTATGTTGATTATGTCGATTATTATGTAGCTGGTCATCTTCTTCGTAGGGAACATTACGGGAGTGTAAAGCTTTTTACAGAATATTTTACAGCTGTTCCCACTGATGTGGGCTTAGAAGCAAGAGTCTTTCAGCGCCTTTTTTATAATTTGGATGGTTCTGTAGCTTTGGAGGAAATCAAAAAAACACCAGGTGATCTAACGGAATCGGTCTATCGGCAGGGAGATCATTGGTTTTATAATGAGTCGGAGCTTTTGAGCCAAGCGATCGGCACCTTACAGTTCTCGGCAAAAGACCATATCATTGTTGATCGTTTAGAGCGTCTCCCCTTTACACAGACTCTTTTAAAAATGAAGGGAGAAGCAACCTTATCGTGTGTCCTTCATTCGATACACCATTGGGGCGACTGTATCAATTCCGAATATTTCCTTCTTTTTCAGTATGCTAACTATTTCGACCATATCATTGTATCTACGGAAGCGCAAAAGGAAGAATTAGAACGGGATCTGTCGACTGTTAAGCCTATATCGGTCTTGCCAGTCGGAGGGCTTGAAAGGTTGCAATATTCTGATAATCGCAAGCCTTATAGCCTGATGATTGCAGCACGGTTTGAACGGAGAAAGAGATTGGACCTAGCGATTGATGCTGTAGTGGCCTTGCATGAAAAAATCCCAGAGGTTACATTGGACATTTATGGTCAAGGTATGCTTTGGCAAGAAATAGAAGAAAAAATTAAGCAGTTAAATGCTCAAAGTTATATTCATCTCAAGGGGCACCAAGACCTTCAAACTCGTTTTAAGGCATATGAACTTTATTTGGCCACTTCCGAGTGGGAAACGTTTGGGTTAACTTTACTAGAGGCGATAGGGTCTGGCCTTGTTATGGTGGGAACAGACGTTCCCTATGGGAATCCCACTTTTATTAAAAATGATCGAAATGGTTTTCTCGTTCCCTTTGTAAATCAATCACATGAAGAAGTGGTTGCTGACTTGAAGAGAAGTATGCAGAAGGCTTTTGGAAACTTAAATTTTCTACGAGAAGGTTCTTATAAATTGGCTGAACGATATATGACAGATCAAATTATTGGACAATGGAGAGAGTTTTTGACGAATAGGGGAAAAAATTACGATGTATTATCTGGTAAATGAATGGACTTCAGATGATGAGAGGCTGAGAGATGACCTAGAACAAATTGGAATACCCATCCAGCCTCTACAGATAGAAAATATTCTGGATTTTATTTTTTCTAATCGAAAAGTAAATTCACCTCTGCATATGACTGGTCTTTCGTTACCCCCGTTTTGGGAAGTGTATGCGAATGGGGATATTGTTGCTGATGGAGTGAGGAGGGGGAGAATAGACTGTTATCAGGATTACCCTCAAAGGGTCAAAAAAGTAGAGTGGTATAATTCAGATGACAATTGTTCTACTTGTGATTATTATGATCTTTCTGGTAGCCTCTTTATGAAAGAAGTTTGGAGTGCAAATGAATGTCATCTATGTGTTTATATGAATGATAAAATGGGGAAACTCTATTTATTCCATCAACATGATCGTGCGCTCTATCAAACGACCGATGGTTTAGAACGGGGATTTTCCTCGATAGAAGAAGCGAAAAAAGCCCTTCTTCAAGAAGTTCTTTTGCAGGTTGAAACAGTATTTTTGTCTGATCCAGAATTGTTGAAGGTTTTACCTAAACTTGAGAAGGAGCAGATTATCTTCTATGATCGGTCAACTCTTCCTGAAGCAGAACTTGCTCTTCTATTGGACGAGGGTGTAAAAGTGTTCATTCGTGAGCCTAACACTGACATGTCGCATCATTCGCTAGTATTTTTCCCTACCTATTTGGGAGATTTGAAGGAAATTCAGCCACAGGTTCTCATTTTGACAAACACTCAAGAAATCGAACAGATTGAAGTTCTTGTGACCGCTCTTCCTCATTTTCAGTTTCATATTGCAGCCTTGACAGAGATGGGGGAACGATTAGTACGTCTCAATGATTATCCGAATGTTCACCTTTATCCAGGGATTTCAGGTGAGAATTATGATCGGCTATTAAATAAATGCCGTATTTACCTGGATATCGCATATGCGGATGAAATTTTAGACGGAACTCGGGCTGCTCCTAAAAAAGGTAAGATTTTGTATGCATTTGAGGCAACTTGTCACCGACCGGATCTCTACATAAAAGATCACCTGTTTCAAAAAGATGCAATTACAGACTTGCTCGAAGAACTATCTCAGCTGGAAGATCCTAAAAGATATCAATCAGCTTATGATAAGCAAAAGATGCATCCAATGCTAGCAACAAAAGAAGAGTTGAAGATGATTTTTCGAATGTCAGAAAAATAAAGAAGGGAAACCATGACTAAAGTACATATTACAAATCTATATGGTATGGCAGGGGATAGCACTGTCATCTTAGCTCAGAATGCTGTGACGGATATTGCGCGTGCTTTGGGGTATCGAGAGATTGGAATCTATTTTTATAATATCTCTACAGATAGTCCGAGTGAGAGAAGCAAGCGTCTAGATGGGATCATGGCAAGTATCTCATTTGGTGATATTGTGATTTTTCAATCGCCAACTTGGAATGGTTGGGAGTTTGACGCGGAATTTGTAGCGAAGCTGAAGGATTTAAGAGTTAAACTAGTGATTTTTATCCATGACGTTATTCCACTAATGTTTCGTGATAATGCCTACCTAATGCCGACTTATATGGAGATGTTCAATCAAGCAGATGTCATTATTGCGCCTTCACAACAAATGGTTAACCGTCTGTGTGAAGCAGGTCTGACTGTGGAAAAAATCTTGATTCAAGAAATTTGGGATCATCCTCATAACCTCAGTTTGAACCAACCAGTATTTAAAAAAGAGATTTTCTTTGCAGGATCTTTGACACGTTTTCCAGAGTTGCAAAATTGGGTTTATGAAACCCCTTTGCGAGTTTTTGCGAATGAGCCAAAGAGCAATCCAGAAGCCAATTTGGTGATTGAAGGATGGAAGCGCAATGAAGAACTCCTGATGGAACTCTCAAAGGGAGGCTTTGGTCTTGTCTGGAATACCCAGTATAACGATGGGGAAAATGTTGACTACTACGAAATGAATATTTCACATAAGCTCAGCACCTATCTTGCAGCAGGAATTCCTGTGATTGTGCCCAACACCTTATCAAATAGTCATCTGATAGAAGAGCGAGGCTTAGGATTTGCTGTGAACAGTTTGGAAGAAGCTAATCAATTGGTTCAAAATATGGCTCCAGAATCCTATCAAGAAATTAGTAGTAGGGCTCAAGGCTTTGCTTTTCTCCTTAAAGAGGGGTATATCACTAAGAAGCTTTTAATAGATGCTATTAATTTCTTATTTACTTTATAAAAGGATAATTGAGAAAAAAGAGGGGGAAAATTCAGTGCAAAGGGCAATCGTACTTGCTGGTGATAATGGTTACATGGAAAAGCTAGAGGTAACTATAAAATCTATTGTTGCGACAAACAGTCAAATTATTTTTTATGTGATCAATGACAATCTCCCTCAGGAGTGGTTCTGGTTGATGGGGAGAAGATTAGAGTCTGTTCAATCACAAATTCGGAATATTAAGATTTCTTCTGATCAGATAAAAGGGTATTCGCTACCCATGGATCATTTAAGTTATGCTACCTTTTATCGTTATTTTATTGCAGATGTTGTTACAGAAGACCGAGCACTTTATCTAGATTCTGATATTGTTGTCACTGGAGATTTGACACCTCTCTTCGAAGAAGATATAGAAAATCATGCTTTGGCCGCAGTTACGGATGGCTTAGATGCTTCTAAGTTTAATGCAGGTGTGCTCCTTGTGAATACTGTGCTTTGGAGAGAAGAAAAAGCTAGCCATCAGTTGCTGGAATTGACGAATCGCTATCATCAAGAGGAGTTTGGAGATCAAGGAATCCTTAATCGTTATTTTAAAGGACGTTGGAAAAAACTACCAGAAGTCTACAATGTAATGGTTGGTATGGATACGTTTGCTCACACCTTTAACGTCCCTGAATGGTATGATAAGGCAGACCAGCTGGAGAAGGACGCAGTAATCATTCACTATGCGGGAGAGAAGCCTTGGTATCAGTGGAATTTGAATCGTTGTCGGGATATCTGGTGGTTTTATTATGGTCTGGAATGGTCTGAAATCTTGTTACGAAAGGATATTACCAAACGTCATTTCAAGGATTTGGTAGGAAGGCCCAAATTCCAAACAGCAGTATTTACGAATTCGGCAGCTATGGAACATATTGAAACATTGGTGGAAGCATTGCCAAATGTTCAATTTAATATCCTTGCTTACACAAATTTTGCTCCTAGTGTAATTGCTTTAGAAGCCTACTCCAATGTTTCGCTTTATCCTCGTTTTACACGGTACAATGCTCAAGCTGTGTTGGATAAATTGGATTTTTATTTGGATATCAATTATCATGAAGAGATTTATGATATTATTCAAAAGGTTACTGCGTTGAAAAAACCTATCTTTTCTTTTGATGTTACCAATCATTGTGAGATTGAAGGGGATAGTCACTGTTTTCATGTAGAGGATATTGATGATATGATTGGTGTTATTCAAGAATATTTAGCTCAATTGAGTTAAATCAGGTATGAATTAGGTTGAAATAAGTGAAGGAAAAAATGGAAAAAATTAGTGTCATCGTCCCTGTATATAATTCAGAGGCCTATCTTGAAAATTGCTTAAATAGTATCATCCAACAGACCTATCAAAATTTAGAAATTATCTTAGTCAACGATGGTTCAACGGATGGTTCTGCCGCTATTTGCCAACGCTACAAGATTCAGGACCCTCGAGTGAAGGTCTATCATAAGCCTAATGGAGGAGTTGGATCTAGTCGGAATCGTGCTTTAGAAGCGGTGACGGGAGACTACATTCTCTTTGTGGATATCGATGATTGGTTGGAACTGGATCATATCGTGAGTTTATATCATATGCTTAAAAAAGCAGATGCAGATATTGCAATTGGAAATTTCACTCAATTTATGGAAGAAGAGGGGAACTTTTTAATCCATGTTGGGGGAAATGATTATTTTGAGCGTGTCTATTCTCCTTTTGAGTGGTTCCAACATCAATATGATGGGCAGTATAATCTGAGCCAATGTTTCACGGTCCCTTGGGCAAAGCTTTATAAGGCGGAATTGTTTAAAGAGATTGTTTATCCAACAGATAAAACGGTAGAGGATGATTATACGACCTACAAGGTCTATCTACAAGCTGATAAAATTGTCTATATGAACCGGGCCATCTATCTGCATCGTAAACGTGAGACAAGTGTGACCAAAACGGTTAATCTTGCAGATGTTTATCCGTTACAAAGTATCGAAGAACGCATGATGATTCTTCAATTGATCGGAGCTCCAAAGGGCTTAATAGATGCAGAAATTGCTGCTTACAAGTGGCGATTGGCCATTCATGAAGAAGAGACCTTAAAACATGGAGACATGGAAGCTTATCAGCAAGTACTGGTAAAAAAACGGATCAAGGAGAAGAGTTTTCATGCATGATACAAAAAGTCGGGCGATTGTTCTAGCAGGAAATCAGAACTTTACCGCTCAGTTATCGACGACTATAAAATCTATCTTTTATCACAATAAAAATGTGAAAATTTATGTTTTGAATCGAGATATCCTTCCAGACTGGTTTCGAAAACCACGGAAGATGGCTCAGCTCTTAGGGGGCGACCTCATTGATGTCAAATTGAATCCAGACGATGTGAAGGATACCTGGTGGACTCAGGAACATATTAGTCTGGATGCTTATTCCCGCTACTTTATTCCGAAGTATATCTCAGAGGAAAAGGTGCTGTATCTCGATGCGGATTTGCTGGTTCTAAAGAACTTAGAGGATATCTTTGAAATAGATATGAAGGGCCACCCGATTGCAGCCGTGATGGACACAGATAACCAAAGTTTTAATTCCGGTGTCTTATTAATTGACAATGGTTTGTGGAAACGAGAAAATATGACAGAGCAGTTGGTGAATGAGACGAATGGCTTACTCCAGCAAGCACTAGAAGGAAATATTCCTAAATTTAATGGGGATCAGACAATCTTTAATAAGGTCTTTCGTGATAGATGGTTAGCCTTGGATAAAAGGATGAACCTCCAAGTTGGTCATGACGTGACTGCTTTTATGAGTCATTGGCCAAATCACTTTAAAGATAGTGAAGATCCCTATGTTGTGCATTTTGTCTCACACCGAAAACCATGGGCGACACTAAGTGCCAATCGTTTCCGCCAATTATGGTGGGCTTTCCACGACATGGATTACAGTCAGGTCTTGTCTCACCATATGGGGGACTTCCAGATAGAGATGGATCCAGATTATGAGCTCCATCTGTTCAATTTGACCAATTCTCAATCCTTCAAAAACCTTGAGGAATTGATTCAGGGACATCCGAAGGCCTTGTTCCATATTGCTGCCTATACGGAAATGGGAGAGGAATTGATGTGTCTTGCAAAATATGAAAATGTGAGATTGTATCCAGAAGTCGTCCCTCCAGTATTGGAAGAACTTATCAATCGTTCTGCTGCCTATTTAGATATTAACTATGGTACTGCTGATCAAGCAACCTTGGCGGCTTATGCGAAAACAGGGAAACCGATCTTGTCCTTCCCAGAAACTAGACATAGTGAGCAAGCGCAGTTAGAGGTCAACACGATTGAACAAATGCATTCACTCATTAAAGAGCGTATAAAGACAGGTGAATGGGGAGAAGTTCACGAGCTTCCACGATTGCACTCCTTTACCATGACCCAAACGCAAGATCTCGAGTCGATCGAAGAACTGGTCTGTGCTCTTCCATTTGTGCAGTTTCATATCGGTGCTTGGACAGCTATGGGACCTAAGTTAGTCGAATTAAAGCAACATCCCAATGTTAGTTTGTATCCTGCGATCAATCAGGAGCAGTTGAGCCAGTTGATCCATAGTGCGGATATTTATTTG
>ERZ1032794.340-NODE-340-length-13134-cov-4.007264_pt1 | contig 13134 bp, 13 predicted proteins | sample MGYA00516957_ERZ1032794 | MGnify/ENA primary metagenome ERZ1032794 (study PRJEB33719, sample SAMN04262543) | wastewater metagenome | biome: sewage system; feature: street-access sewage; material: sewage | place: Peru: Lima | collected 2013-01-15 ... | reverse complement strand
AACTGAAAATTACGCTTTTTTTCCAACCAATATTTTCACATCAATAGTTAATTCTTTAAAAGGATGTTTTCTTGCGTACTCTTTGGCTTCCTCGCTTGCTCCCCAGTGGATTGGAGACATTTTCAAGATGTCTTCATAATCTTTGTGAAAAACTGGATATGTGTACGTTAAACGCTCTTCACTAACTAGCTGGATATCCTTCTTAAATTTGTCATAGACTTGCTCATTTGAGTAATGTTGTTTGTCCTCATTGTCATGGTAAAAGCTCTCTCGCATTTCTTTTAAATAACCTGATTCAGGAATCACTTTAATAATGACACCTTCTTCAGATAGAACGCGTTTCATTTCTTCATAATGACTCGGTGAAAAGATATTAAGTAACACATCAATGCTTTGATCTTGAAAAGGCATTTGGGTAACGTCTCCAATAAAGAAAAAACCTTGATCTGAAAAATCACTGGCTAGTTGAACACCGTCTTTAGATAAGTCAAATCCAATAAAGTTTTTTTCTGGCGAGTTTGCTTTTAGACGTTCGACAAAACTACCCTCACCACACCCCATATCAACAATCGTCTCACTTTGACGACTTGCTTCAATCAACTGAGTTAACTTTGTTTCTAAAGGCGCATACAATCCTTGTTGAATCATATTTCTTCGGCTAAGTAACATCTCTTTATCGTAATCACTCGTTAAATGGTGATTAGGAAAATGAATCGTCCCTTTTTTAGATAAATCAAATCCATGATTATTTTGACACACCATGGTATTTCCCTTAATAGCCGTAAACTCAGCTTGGCATTTAGGGCATTGAAACAAATCTAAATGAGCCGTCAAAAAATCACGGCCATTATCTATCTTCTTTTTTAACATGCTTAAATGAACTCCTTCATTAATATTCTCTTTATTCTAACATAAAAAGCTCTCGAATTGCTTCATGCTTATGCTATACTATGGATAAATTATTGTTTTATATTGGAGGATTATGTTGTGATTATCAAAGAATTTTGCGCTGAAAACTTTACTAACATTCCTAACGCTATTGCCTCAGGGGCAAATCGTATTGAATTATGCGATAACTTAGCTGTTGGTGGCACGACTGTTAGCAAAGGGGTTATGACTGAGACTATTGCTTATTGTAGCGAAAAAAATATTCCTGTCTTTCCAATTATTCGTCCTCGTGGAGGCAACTTTATCTACACAGATACTGAAATTAAAATTATGGAAGCAGATATTTATGAAGCCAAACAGCTAGGAGCAGACGGCGTGGTCATTGGTTGTTTAAATGAAAACAACTGGATCGATGAAGAAGCTATGGAAATCTTATTAGATGCAGCTTCTGGTATGCAAGTGACTTTCCATATGGCTTTTGATGTGATGAGTCGTGACAACCAATTTCAAGCTATTGATTGGTTAGCAGAACGTTCTGTTGACCGTATTTTAACTCACGGTGGCATGAGCGGTACACCTATTGAACAAAACCTAGAGTACATTAGTGATTTAATGTCTTACGCCAACAACCGCATCACCTTACTTCCTGGTGGTAATGTTTCTTATAAAAACATTGACGCTGTTACTTCTTTCTTACAAGTAAAAGAAGTCCACGGCACTAAGATTGTTGACTTTCCATTTAAATAAACAGCTCACTAATAGATAAAATAAACACCTATGAATCAGTGTTGATTCATAGGTGTTTTATTGTTTTGAAGGCTTTATCTTTCCTAGCATTAACTCTGAAAAAGCTAGTTTATAATCAGCATTTATAGCAACATTCATTGATTTTGTATGAGAAAATGATGTGCCATAAACAGGTACAATATCAGGGAATTCTTGTTGAATTTTCCTCGTCAATAAACTTAACATCTGAGTTGCTAAGCCTTTTCCCTCTAAAGTATTGTCTAAAATTTCAATTCCAATCTCCCAAACATACTGCCCCGTGTTATTAACACCACATACAGCTTTTAACTCGCCTTGTTCATAATAACCCAAACCTAGCATGTCCTCGTCTGTCTGGGAATAACAAAAAGCTTCTTTGATTCGAGTGTCATACTTAAACGATGGTATCTCTTCTTTTGAAATAAAAACAAATCGTTCATCTGTTATGACTGGTTCGGATAGCTTCTTTTTAGGGATAAAGAAAGGAGCCATACGAGTGATTTCCACATCATACTTTTGAAGTATTTCTCCAATATCTTTTAAATTAGGCACTTCAAATAACCAAGCACTCTGTCTTGATCCGTACTTACTCTTTAATTCTGCTGTTAATTGTTCATTGGTAGTTCGCACATAGATTCGGTTGTTATAAGAAACAATACTCCCCTCTTCTCGTGCCCAATACCTAAAGCGATTATCACTTTGATTGGTCGTAAAAACATTCTCTTGTAACTCAGTATTTGTTGCACTAAAATCAATTTCAAATTGCTTTTCTAATAGTGATTTCATCTAGATACCTCACATTTTCTAGTCTTTTTTAAGAGAGAAAATCAGCCACATAATTAATAAAATAGATAAAATAATCAAGTAGAACCAACCATATTCTGAATCTATTTTTGGTAAATTAATATTCATCCCATAAAACCCTGTAATTAAGGTTGGAATCGCAATAGCTAAGGACCAAACTGTTAAAAATTTCATCGTATCATTTAGATTATTATTCATAATACTATCAAAAATACTCGAAATTTTATTCACAATTTTAGCTTCCAAATCTGCCATGTGTGTAATCTGCTCAGCTTCGATTAGTACGTCTTCTAAGCGCTCATTATCTTGCGGTGATAAACTTTGACCGAATTTAGATTTTAGCAATAGATTAAGGACGTCTACATTACTCTCTGTGGCACTTTCAAAAAAGGTTAACGTCTGTTGTAAATAAGATAATTTCACTAAATCTCGATTAGTTAGTTTTTTGGTTAACAAATCGTCTAATACGTGACGCTCTTTGGCTAGTTCTCTTAACACAGGAATGTAGCTATCAACTAAATAATATAACCCTTCTAGCATAAAAGAAGTTGGTGTGTACTCATTGTCCGTACTCATATTTTGAGTCAAGTCAGCAACCCCTGCAATAGCGTCTCCCTCATTGAAAGTAAACAACGTGTCATGCTTGATTAAAAAACTAACTGGGCGTGAAATATAGCGACTTTGTCCGTCTACTTTAGCCGGAATATGCATAATAATTAGCTCTAATCCTTCAACAGGATCGTGGATATAATTACTTTGTTCATAAATATCGGTGACATAATCCAAAATCTCTAACGGGACGTCATAATCACCTAGTAAGACGTTTTTCTCGTGTTCTGTTAGTTGTTTGGTTTCAACCCATTTCATGTGTTTATTGACTTTATGTTCTAGTAACATGTGCTCATCTCCCCTTACTGACAATCTAATCTCTTCTGATTTAATCATAACATAAAGAAAAAGCCACTGGGAAAGAACAATTGGTTCTTTTCCAGTAACTTTTCTTAAGTGTCACATTTCAATTAAGAATCCCATAAAGAGTCTAGCAATATTAAAGTAAATTAACACACTGGTTAAATCACTTAAAGTCGTAATAAAGGGCCCACTTGCTACAGCTGGGTCAAAGCCGATTTTTTCCATTAAAATAGGAATAAAGCTACCTGCTAAGTTAGCCACTGTAATGGCGCAAAGCATAGCAATCCCAATCACAAAACCTAGGACAAAGTTATGCTTCCAAAAACCAACCACAACAAAAATCACGACACCTGTCACTAAGCCAGTGATTAAACCTGTTAGGACTTCGTTAATCACTAACTTAAAGAAATTATTGTCTTTATCATCTGAGATGGCTAGTTTTCTAACGGCTACGGCTAAGGATTGAGTCCCTGCATTTCCCGCGGTCCCTGTAATCAGAGAAATAAAAACAGCTAAAATACTCGCTTCATTAATCAACAACTCATAATGACTGATTAAAGTCGCTGTCGACATGCCTAAGAACAGTAACGTAATTAACCACGGCAAACGTTTAATGGAAGCCTTCAAAGGTGTTTCTGCTGTAGCTTCTACGTCAACCCCGGCTAAACCAGAATAATCACTAGTTGCCTCATCATCAATAACGTCAATAATATCATCTACTGTAATAATTCCTAGCAGTTCTTTTCTGGAGTTCACTACTGGAATCGCTAAAAAATCATAATCTCGAATGGTTTTAGCGACATCTTCTTGGTCTTCTGTTACATCAACAGAAATCACACGCTCTTCCATCATATCTGAAATCAACGTGTCATCATCATTAATGATTAACTCTCTTAAAGATAATACCCCTGCCAAATGATTGTCCTTATCTACCACGTACACATAATAAATCACTTCGGCTTCGCTTGCTTTTTTTCTAAGCAAAGTCAAAGCAGAGCGGATAGTTTGGTTAGCGACAATGGAGATATATTCCGTCGTCATAATCGCTCCAGCAGTCTTATCTTCATAACCTAATAAGACTTTAATGCGGTTTACATGCTCTGAAGGCATTAGGCTTAAGTATTTCAATGCATCTTCTTTATCTAATTGATGTAAAATATCGGCAGCATTATCTGCGTACATTTCACTTAACATATCTGCCACATATCGAGGTGCCATCTCAGTCAAATAATCTTTCATGTCCTCATGGTCTTCCTCAATCACGTCAAACATATCTGCCGTTTCTTTTGGCGATAGGTATGTGTATAAACGAAGTCGCTCACTTTGATCCAAAGAAAAATAAAATTGTCCTTGTTCATAGAGATGCCACTCTAAAAAAGTTTCTCTAAATTCGTTGATTCGATCTGCATGAAGCAATTGTCTTAATGACTCAAATTGCATCTCCATATCTAAGTTTTCGTTCATTAAGTGGCTCCCCCTTTTTAGTGTCCCATAACTGCCTTCATGTCTTCTGGCAATTCAGCTTCTAAGACAATAAGCTCTTGGGTAAAGGGGTGTTTAAATTCTAATTTGGCACAGTGTAGCGCTTGTCTATCTATCCCTAATCCCATATCTCCATCGTATAGGCTATCTCCAAGTAAGGGACAACCCACACCTGAAAAGTGTACTCTTATCTGATGGGTCCTCCCTGTCTTTAATTGAATACCGACTTGTGCTACGGCATCAGTTACTTCTTCTAACCAATAGTCTGTGATAGCTTCCTGACCGTCTTCTCTTACTTGTCTTTTAATTAATGACGTTTCATCTCGTCCAATACGTAGAGTTATCTGCCCCTTTTCAGATAACTCATCAATCTGGCCACTCACCAAAGCTGTGTAATATTTTTTTAATTCTTTACTTTGCAATTGTTTATCTAGCATGGCATGGGCAAATCCATGCTTAGCAAATAACATCAACCCTGTTGTATCTCGGTCCAATCTAGTGACGACATGAACCACTCGATTAACATAGTTTTGCGAATTGTAATAATGTTTGACTCGGTGAGCCATCGTCCCTACCGGGTGATACTGAGCAGGAATCGAAGCGACTTGTTTGGGTTTATTCACCACTAAAAGATGGTCATCTTCAAATACAATATCAATGGGTGCCTCATAAGGGATTAATGTTTCATGCTCACCCTCATCAGGTATCACAATTTTCACTTCATCCCCAGGGACAACCATATACAGTGCATTTTGAATCTGATCATTCACTGACATTTCTCCGCCATGAAATTTAATTTTTGCTAATAATTTTTTTGAAACACCTTTGCTTTTTAAAAACGTTTTTAACTTAACGGACTCTTCCGTCACTTGCCAAACAAATTCCATGCCTTGCTAATTCCCCTTATTCCCCAATAAACGCATCATTGACTCGGCGCCAAAAATGCGTGTGTCGATATGATGCAAAGTGAATCCGTTGTTCGGATAATTTCACTGTCACTGTGTCTAGATTATCTTCTGTCATCACCAAATGATCAATATGAAGCTGGTAACTCTCATCTTCTGCTAAATTAAGGGTAATCCACTCGTCTTTAGCAATAATCAGTGGTGAACCTAATGAACGATACACTCGGTTATTGATCGAAGCTACTTCGTTTAGCTGAATCGCATTCACTCGTGGATGAATCACAGCACCACCTAAACTTTTGCTATACGCCGTTGATCCCGTTGGTGTTGAGACAGATAAACCGTCTCCTCTAAATTTTTCAAACAGCTCTTCCTTAATAAAAACTTCTGATACCATCGTGCGATTTAAGTTTTTAACAGTTGCTTCATTCAAGGCTAAAAACTGCTTATCTTGACGCGTGTCATTATACGTTAAAGTCACGTCAAGTAAGGGATAAGACACGCTTTTTGACGTATCTTCACATAAACTACTGACAAGTAAATCTAACTCATAATCTCGCCAGTCCGTATAAAAACCTAAATGACCGGTATGTACACCAATGAATCTAATCCGGTCTAACTCATGAGAATAAGCATGAAACGCACCTAAGAGCGTTCCATCTCCACCTACAGTAATCACCACATCTGGTTTCACCTTATCGATTTCAAAGTTAGCAACACGCAATTTGTCTTGTAACTCTTTAGCCACTTGTTGTGATTTAGGTTCCTGATTGGCAACAACTGCTATTTTCATAATGGCGGATCTCCTTCTTCTGATTTATTGGATCTCAATGAATTCTTTGGTCGGCGATAAGAAAACATATGTTGAGCTTCTTGAATCTCATCTCTAATTTTAGACATCTCTTCATCTAGTAAAAAGGCAGCTTCTGCTGTTTTTTCGAGACGTGTATTAATTTCTTCAGGAAATTCGCCTTGGTATTTATAATTTAATGAGTGTTCGATAGTCGCCCAAAAATTCATTGCTAAAGTTCTAATTTGGATTTCTACTAATATATTTTTTTCTCCTGAAATAAGTTGAACAGGATACTGGATAACCACATGGTAAGAACGATAACCACTGGCTTTTTTATTTTCAATGTAATCTCTCTCGTGAATGACTTTAAAGTCTTTTCTACGTCTTAGTAAATCCACCACTTCGTAGATATCCTCTACAAATTGGCACATAATTCTAATGCCTGCAATATCTTGTAAATCAGTATCAATTCTTTCAGGCTCAATGCTTCTAAGTTTTGCTTTTAGCATAATACTATCTTCAGTCTTCACACGACCTGTAACAAATTCAATCGGTGTATGAAGATTGTTTTCTTTATATTGTTGCCTAATACTTTTTAGTTTCACCTTAAGCTCTGAAACAGCTTGTTCATACGGGGCTAAAAATAATTTCCATTCATTTTCTATCATTTTCTTTTCCACACCCTTATTCTTAAACATACATCGCTTATTTTATCACAAAAGCCACTAAAAAGTTAGTCAGTACTTTTACATGTCTCTCTAGCTAATTTAAGAATGGTTCAAAATTGAGTTTGCCTCAAAATAAGAGTAAACTTGGGCTAAGAGGTGATTTCCCCATGTCAAAAGAAATGGAAATAGAATTCAAAAGTTTGTTAACAGAGGAAGAATACCTTCAACTCCTTCAGTTTTACAAACTTCCACAAGACGAATTAAAAATGCAAACAAATATTTATTTTGATACACCTAATGGGTTATTGAGACAACTAAAACAAGGACTACGAATTCGCTTATTACCTAACACTATCGAATTCACCTTAAAAGTCCCTCAACATAATAACTATACCTATTTAGAAATAACTGACAACTTAGTCACTTTTGATCACACACAACCCCTTCTTGAGCAACTAAATCAATCAACAAGCGAGGTTCTAAATTACCTCGTAAAAGAAAACATTCCGATTGAGTCATTAAAGGAAACAGGACGTTTAAGTACGATTCGAGGCGAATCTCATCTCAATCCAGATACCTTACTTGTACTTGATAAAAGCTCTTATTACGGTGTGGTAGATTTTGAAATTGAAATGGAAGTAACTAACGGCGAGGAAGGTCGCCAATTCTTCCATGACTTTTTAGATCAACATCAATTAGATTATCGACCAGCACCAAAAAAGATTGCGCGCATGTTTGAAAGAAAAAATAGCTTAACATCGTAATATCTTCACAAGCTTATTCCTTTTCCTTTCTTTATTTTTTTGGTAGATTATATGTGATTGAAAAGGAAGACATTAGTGGTTAGGAGGCATTGAGATGATTGAGATATACCTTTTTATAAATCCTTTAGATGAATCCAGTTTAAAAGTAGAAGAAAAGTTTTTACGGATCATCCATAAAGAAACCGAAAAGGTTCATTTTAGATTAATTCCACTGGTAAATCCTCGCGTAATTCAACAGTATATAAAAAGTCATGACCTACCCTTAGGAGACTTAGACAATAGAAATAAATTATGTAACTCAATTTATTCTGCTTGTTTGGACTACAATGCATTACAAATTCTAGCAAAAAAATTAAGTCGACAATTTCTATTTGAATTACAAAAAAAAGTTGGACGTCACAAGGAAAACTATTCAACTCAATTAGTTCATCAGATTTTAACGCAGATAAATGCAGATCTCACGTTGTTTAAGCATGACCGAGAGTCTAACTTAATTGTTGATTTCTTTAAACTAGATCAGCAAGTAGCCAACGAGATGGGTATCGAATCATTTTCTGATGCAGTTATTTTCAACTATAACTGTGACCGAGATTTCGGGGTGTTAGTTGAAGCAGATACACCTGATGCCATTATTGAAGAATTATTCAAAACCCACTGTGACACCAGTCAATTTTCTACAGATGACGATCGTTTACACTTATATTAACTTTAAAAACGAAACAAACAGCGAGACTAACTCAATTTTGAGTCAGCCTCGCTGTTTTAGTTTTAAAATGTTTCTACTAACGCTTCTAATTCATTTAATCTTGCTTCAAAGACTTTCATCGCGTCTTCAATATAAGCTGCTTGTGTCATATCAACACCAGCTTTTTTCATCACTTCAATTGGGTAATCGCTACTTCCAGCTTTTAAGAAACCTAAGTAATTCTCTAAAGCATTTTCCTCACCCTTAAGAATTTTATCTGCTAATGCGGCTGCTGCAGAGAATCCTGTTGAGTATTGGAACACATAGTAATTGTAATAGAAATGAGGGATACGACTCCACTCATAAGCAATTTCTGGGTCTTTCTCAACAGAAGGACCGTAATATTTAGCATTTAAATCAGCATAATAGTCGCTTAAGAATTCACTTGTTAAAGGAGTTCCTTTTGCGTCTTCTGTGTGAATAAAGTGCTCAAACTCAGCAAATTGAGTTTGTCTAAAGATTGTCCCTTTAAATCCGTCTAAGTAATGATTTAATACAAAGGCTCTTACTTTAGGGTCTGTTTCTGTTTTTAATAAGTACTCAGTTAATAAGTTTTCATTAGTTGTTGAAGCAATTTCTGCTAAGAAAATTGAGTAATCACCGTACACGTAAGGTTGTGTTTTACGTGTGTAATAACTATGAACACTATGTCCCATCTCATGAACTAATGTGTATAAATGATTTAAACTATCATGCCAGTTTAAAAGAATGTAAGGTTTTGTGTCGTAGCTTCCTGAAGAATAGGCTCCACTGCGTTTTCCTTTGTTTTCTACTACATCAATCCAACGATCGGCATAAGCTTCTTTGACAATGTCAATATACTCTTCACCAAGTGGTGCTAACCCTTTAAGAGAAATCTCTTTAGCTTCTTCATAAGAATGCTTAATTGGCGCATCCCCTAAAACTGGTGTGTACATATCATACATATGTAACGTATCGACATTTAATAATTTTTTACGTAAGGCAACGTAACGATGTAGCAATGGTAAGTTTTTATCAACCACATCAAGTAAAGTATCATAAACAGATTCTGGAATATGGTTAGCACTTAAAGCTGCTTCACGAGCTGAAGAGAAGTTTCTTACTTTAGCGTTAAAGTTATGTTTCTTCACATTAGCTGTTAATGTGCTAGCAAAAGTATTTCTAAATTGTTCGTACACACTGTACATACCTTTAAAAGCCGCTTCTCTAACTTCACGATTAGTGCTTTCCATTAATTGACCGTATAAACCATGTGATAATTCCACATCGTTTCCTGCTTCATCTTTAACAATTGGGAATTTTAAGTCAGCATTGTTCAACACTGAGAAAGTATCACTTGATGCTGATAACACTTCACTAGCGTTTGCTAATAATTCTTCTTCTTTTGCTGATAACACGTGAGCTCTTTCATCTGTCATTTGTTTAACAAAATAACGATAGACTTCTAACTCTTTATTTTCTGCAAAATAACCATCAATTTCTTCATCTGATAACGTTAATACTTCTGGTTGGAACCAAGCTAGTGCTGCTCCTGATTGAGCTGCCAAACTACTTGCTCTAGCATATAATCCTTGGTAAGTCGTGTTACTTGTATCTTGATCATTTTTCAAGTGAGAGTACACATAAATTTTTTCCACTTCACGGTACACACTAAGTAAATACTCAATGGCTTTTAAAAAGCTATCTGCCCCATTTTTTAAAGTTCCTTGGTAAGTTGGAGCTTCTTCTAATTGTTTGCTTAAGGCATCATACGCCGCATCAAATGCCGCATCATCTTTAAAAATAGGCGTTAAATCCCATGTTTCTTCAACTGATAAATCTGAACGATTTGGTAATTGTTTTGCTTCACTCATTATTTCATAACTCTCCTCTCATAATTTACTTACTAATCATACCATATTTTAAAGGAAGCCACAGAATTTCATACTTAAAAGTAGTAGTTGAATTAACTTTTTTTACCAAAAAATAAGTTTTCCCCTCCACTCGTACCAGTCCTTGATTTCTTAAATAAGTTAAATACAAAGATAAACAGTAGCTCAATAATTTGTCCTCTCCTACTAAAACAAACACAGGAAATGAATACTCTTCTTTAATAAATAATAGTATTTCTTCTAAATTGCCTTTTCCTTTGTCTAACAAATAGGTATGAACTAGAAAACGCAAAATCAACTCTTCTTCCATTAATAAAGGTGTTAAAAAACTTGGAAAAAAATACAGATCACTTATCTCTCTTAAGTTATGCCCTTTTTCATAAAAAAATGACTGAAGCAACATGATTTTTGGTTGCTTTAAATTAAGTTGTTGATTCCATTTTTTCTGTTGCTCGTTGTAATTCTTACTAGATAACGTCCGCCAATTTTCTTTCATCAGCTGCTTATTAGGAAAAGCCAATATATCTATTAAAGACGTGTGATGTAAAGAAAAAGAGCGCCGCTTATAAACTAACTCTAGTGGTAGCTTTGTCAAAAAATAATCCAGATAAATGGTTTCTTTTTTAACATCAAGCTCCCACATATAAAAACCACTTCTCACTGAAAAATAGATAAACTGTTTTTGAAGAGTAGATAAGTGCTTCTTGAGATGAAAGTTGTTACCTAATAACCAAACGACTTGGTAATCATGAGCTAAATAAGCTTCACTTCGCTCTTTAAATCGTTCAATAGAAAGAGAGCTACACTGAAATTCAATGGCAATCTTTCCATTGATTAATACATCTGGTCGTTGTTGTAACTCTGGCAAATAAGCCTCTACCTCATAAGGAATCCCGTAAGTCTCACAATTAGTCGCAATGAGTGTTTTCCCTTTTAGATGTTCTTCGGATTCATTTTCCGAAAACGCCTCACACATTTGTCTAGCTTTGTGGGCAAAATGAGGCCTGATGACTTGTCCATTTTTTATAATCACTTCACTGTGACAAGCCGAACAAAACCACTGCTCTTTCTTATAGTCATCTATTTCTTCTTGTGTGAGACGCGAAAGATTCACTCGTTCTTTTAAATGATTTTCTGCTACTAGCACATTCAGTCACCTCGCTTCACCTAAAATATTCGTCAGATATGAAAAGTTACTTGAAATTTATCACTTAGTCCTTGATACTGATAGGTAAGATAAGGAGGGACACTCGTATGTACGATACATTAAAACAAGACATTATTAATGTTAGTAAAGAAATTGGCATCGATAAAATTGGCTTTACCTCAGCTGAGCCCTTCGACCACTTGAAGGCAAGCCTCCTAGAACAGAAAGAAAATAAGCACACAACTGGTTTTGAACATCAAAATATTGATGAGCGACTCTATCCTGAGTTGATTTTTGATCAACCAAAATCCATTATCTCAATTGCTCTTGCGTATCCCTCTCGTATGAATTCACGACCTGAAAAAATCCGCGGAGAAAAACGAGGAAAATTTGCCCGAGCTTCATGGGGAACAGACTACCATAATATTTTGAAAGACCGTATGGAGAAGTTGATTGATAAGATAAAAGAGCTTGGGGATAACAATCCTGAGTTAACCTTTAAGCCCATGGTAGATACGGGGGAATTGATTGATGTTGTTGTCGCCCAACGAGCTGGTCTTGGCTTTATTGGGAAAAATGGTTTACTAATTACTGAAGAATTTGGTTCTTATGTTTACTTAGGGGAAATCATTACTAACATTCCTTTTGCACCTGATACACCCAAAGAAAACCAATGCGGTTCATGTACGAAGTGTATCGACCAATGCCCCACTTCTGCCCTTTTAGGAGACGGCCGAATGAATGGGCAACGTTGTTTGTCTTATCAAACCCAAACCAAAGGCATGATGCCAGAAGAGTTTCGACCAAAAATTCGAACCATTATTTATGGTTGTGACATCTGTCAGGAAGTCTGTCCTTTTAACAAAGGAAAAAATTCTCATTTTCATGATGAGATGGAGCCTGATCCTGAAGTCGTTCAACCCTTATTAAAACCACTTTTAACCATTTCTAATAAAGAATTCAAAGAAAAATTCGGTTATCTTGCAGGCTCTTGGCGTGGTAAAAAACCGATCCAACGAAATGCTATTATCGCTTTAACTAATGCAAGAGATAAAACCGCTATTCCTAATATTTTGAGATGTTTGGAAGAAGATCCGCGTCCTGTGATTCGCGGGACGGCTGCCTGGTCACTAGGCATACTTGGTAAAGGGAACGAGGAAGTCCTTTTATTCCTACAAGAGAAAGTCGAAAAAGAACAAGATGAAGAAGCACTTGCTGAATTAAACAAAGCAATAGCTAATCTAAAAAGCGCTGATTAATCCCCTAGTAGGTTAATCAGCGTTTTTTATTGATATGTTTAAGTCCATAAAAAAAGTACCTAGCCGTTACAAGACTAGGTACTAAAAGGAGTTGTTTATTTACTTTGGAGGAGTAAATAAAATGAAAAAGTTTGTTAGGGTTGTTTTGT
>ERZ1032794.337-NODE-337-length-13189-cov-14.429268_pt1 | contig 13189 bp, 13 predicted proteins | sample MGYA00516957_ERZ1032794 | MGnify/ENA primary metagenome ERZ1032794 (study PRJEB33719, sample SAMN04262543) | wastewater metagenome | biome: sewage system; feature: street-access sewage; material: sewage | place: Peru: Lima | collected 2013-01-15 ... | reverse complement strand
TATCTCTACTAATATCTTGATTATTTTTATTTTATTGCTTTTTGTCTGTTTAATATTAAATACTTTTAAGTTCACAATGCAAAGATATAAAAAAAATGGGTAAACTCCAAATTAATTTTGTTTTATTTTGTGTTAAATGGCTTTTATTGTACTTATGCGGCGGTTTTTAAGGATTAACCGGCAAAGTTAAAGAGGGTGTATCATAAACAATCAAATGCTTTATGATACACCCTCTTTCTCAGGATTCTGAATATTGTCGTGTTTATAACGCTTCGTCTTCAGGACGTGGCATCTGTGTCTGGGGCTTCTGTTTCTTGCCTGACTTCATGAATAGTTTCTTCTTCTTGAGCCATGCAGCCTTGCGTATTTCGTATTCTTCGCGATGACGCTCCAAAAAATTGTCTGCCATGTTTCGTTTCCTTTTTTACTTTGCGTTATGAATGCTTATTCTTCTTTAAACTTACTGTAAATCACCTTTATCTGTATAGGACTTGTCTCCTTGCCGTTGCTGTCGGTGGTTATTACACCTCTTTTCAGTCGGGTAGAAGCGAGTGACATATCGTGATTAATCTTGGAGATGACGGTAGTATAGCCCTGTGTGGTTGTGATGACGTTTACAGGAACCAGTACTACTTTATTCCAGTTTTCCCCCTTGCCCTTGTTCTTATACATGGCAGAAACCAGGTTGGCGATATTCTGGAATGTATAGGCATTCTTGTAGGTGCCGGTACTGCTGTAGCTTGCCGTATAAGAAGTACGGCTATCTGCTAACTTGCTCTTTTCGAAGAACGACTGCAAACTGTCTTTCTGAACCATCAGGATGGTGCTTGGTGTAGCAAAGTTGTATGGGTTGTCTTCGTTTTCATTGTTGAGTCGTGGGAAGGAGATGGTAGCAGTGTTGAGCGTATCCTTCTCATGACCTTTCATGATATCTTCGATAGGGAGGGTAACCTCGGTGAAGATACCTGCCGGCGACTTGAGATAAGTACATTTCTCCTGATCCTGACTTGCCAACTTCTTCAAGTTCTCGGTATCGTTCTCAATCTTGTTGAGCTGCAATACCTCTTCTGTACCATCAAAACGGTTGTATCCGATTCCTACAACAGTACTGTCAGTAACACCGTCCTTTTTCTTGATGGTCTTTTGACGGGTCCAGTAGAAGATAAGCTCTGTATTCCAGATCTTAGCCATGTTACCCGTACCACCTACATTTTTGATGTAGAAGCCAGGGCAGACGTTGTGCAGGAACTTGAAGTTGGTCTTGAAGTACTCAGGATGTTCAGCGTATGTCTGCAGGATGTAAGATCCGTAGTTCTTATAAGTCTTACCATTTTTCTCGTACTTCTTATTCAAGTAAATCTTGAAGTTCTTGACGTCTGATGTATTGCTCAAGTTGTAATTGCTGCTCCAATGCTGGTTGTTTTCGTTTACCCAGCCGTTCTTGAAGGCATCATAATTAGAGTAATATTCCTGATCCTCTTTCATCGGCTCGGTCATCTCATAGGCTGTCACCTTCATAGGGGCGATGGTATCACCGTAGCTGGCGTTGTAAGAAACCAGGAGGTAGCATGAGTCGGCTTCGATAGAACCTTTGTTTGCCTTCTTGATGTAATCGAGTGTATCTACAGAGAAAGTAGGCAATACGCTCAACTGGGTCATGTAGTCGCCCTTTACATAATTGCCGGTTTCCGGGTCTTTCATATTACCGATAAGGCCCGTGTTGTTGCGGCTCAATACGGAATCTGCTACTATAGACTTTGTGGTAACATTGAACGCTGAGTCAGAAATGTTAATGTTGTCTATCTTATTAGTGATGCTACCACCGATTCCCTCGGTGGTGTCATCACATGCAGCGAAAGTAAGCGCTGCTATTACTAATACTGTTAAGAGTCTTAAAATTTTCATTATCCTTGTATGTATGTGTCTCTGTTGTCGGAATTTTATTCTGCGTCAGGACAAACCTTGTTGATGAAGTCTGCGTATGGCTCCTGGATATCTTCTCCCGGATACGCCAGTACAGGCTTGTTCTTCTCCTTCGCATAATCAAAGAGAATCTGGTTAGCTTCTTCTTCACCTTCTACCACACCGTCGCTGTAGTCGATGGCGAGTTTGCCGAGTTCAATGAAGTTGAAGTCGTCCTGATAGCCGTCGAGCAGTTCAGACTTGGCATCACGGAAGGCAACGCAACGTTTGAAGTTGGTACCCAGTTCACCCTTAAGTTCGTTGGTATAGAGAGCGGTAATCACCTTTGATTCTGCAAATGAAGGCTCTTCGCTGTAGGCAGTCTTTACATAGAAAGGCACTACTGCGCTAGCCCAACCCTGGCAGACGATTACATCAGGCTGCCAGCGGAGCTTCTTCACGGTCTCCAATACACCACGTGCAAAGAAGATAGCTCTTTCTCCGTTGTCGGCATATTCCTTTCCGTTTTCATCGGTGCCCATCTGGCGACTCTTGAAATAGTCGTCATTATCGATGAAATAAATCTGCTGTCGTGTTGTTGGTATAGATGCAACCTTGATGATCAGCGGATGGTCTGTATCATCTATGATAAGGTTCATACCAGACAGGCGAATGACCTCGTGCAATTGTCCGCGACGCTCGTTGATGGTGCCCCACTTAGGCATGAAGGTGCGGATCTCAAAACCTGCTTCCTGCATCTTCTGAGGCAGTTCGCGTCCCATGATTGACATGTGAGACTCGGCTACGTATGGGTCGATCTCCTGATTGATAAATAATACTTTTTTTGCCATAAAATTTAAATTTTATTCTTACGAATTACGTGCAAAGGTACAAAAAAAACTTCAAATAGGGGCATTTTTTCTCCGAAATTCATTATTTTCGGCAATAATTCGCATATTTTTAGGTTTTTTCTTTCTCATTTGAGAAAAAAGTTGTTATTTTGCACCCGAAAACAGATTATGACGATGAAAGTATTCAATAAGATTGTTGACCTCCAGAACGAACTCTTCATGTGTCGTAAGGAGGGAAAGGAAATCGGCCTTGTGCCAACTATGGGTGCGCTGCATGAGGGTCACGCCTCTCTTGTTAAGCGCAGTGTAAAGGAAAATGGCGTGACTGTAGTTTCTGTGTTCCTGAATCCTACACAGTTTAATGATCAGGGTGACTTGGATCGCTATCCTCGTACCCTCGATGCTGACTGCAAGCTCTTGGAGGCTTGTGGTGCTGACTATGTGTTTGCACCATCGGTGAAGGAGATGTATCCTACACCAGATACACGCCACTTTGAGTTTCCACCTGTTTCTACCGTGATGGAGGGTGCCAAGCGCCCGGGTCATTTTAATGGTGTATGTCAGGTAGTGAGCCGTCTTTTCTATATCGTTCGACCAACTCGTGCTTATTTCGGTGAGAAGGATTGGCAGCAGATTGCTGTCATCAAGCAGCTCGTGAAGTACATCAACAGCGATGTGCAGATTGTGGAGTGTCCTATTGTCCGTGATGAGGATGGTTTGGCTAAGAGCAGCCGTAATACTTTGCTGGCTCCTGATGAGCGTGCCATTGCGCCAAACATCTATAAGGCCCTGAAGGAGAGTGTGGAGTATGCCAAGACTCATACTGTACAGGAAACTCACGATAAGGTGGTTGCCGACATCAATGCTGTAGAGGGTCTGGAGGTAGAGTATTTCCAGATTGTGGATGGCGACAGCCTGCAGGATGTTTCTTCATGGGAGGATAGTGCATACGTGGTAGGTTGCATCACCGTTTATTGCGGTAAGACTCCTATCCGTCTCATCGACCATATCAAGTATAAGGGATAATTCCTCGATAGATTTCTTTATTAAGTTTAATCCGTAACAGATCAAGTAATAACAGAACAATGCAGATAGAAGTATTGAAGAGTAAGCTCCATTGTGTAACCGTAACTGAGGCTAACCTGAATTATATGGGTAGCATCACCATCGATGAGGACTTGATGGACGCTGCTAATCTGATAGCAGGCGAGAAGGTTCAGATTGTAGATAACAACAATGGTGAGCGCTTGGAGACCTATATTATCAAGGGTGAGCGTGGCAGCGGTTGTATCTGCCTGAACGGTGCTGCAGCCCGTAAGGTGCAGGTGGGCGATACCGTCATCATCATCGCTTATGCCCTGATGGACTTTGAGGAGGCTAAGACCTTCAAGCCAACCGTGGTTTTCCCTAAAGAGGGAAACAGGGTTTAATATTCAATGGAAACAAAAGAAAGGGTGTGTCATGGACTTATGGCACACCCTTTCTTTTGTTTTATTACTATATAATTTAAGGTGTAATTGCGATGGGTTACGGATAGATCTCGATATGGCTGCTGCCGGAGTTGCCATTCTTGATAATTCTTATCTGGGTGGTGATGCGCTCGCTCATCGTGTCGGTATGACTGATGACGCCCACCTTCTTGCCTTGCGAACTTTGCAGCATGGCGAGGGAATCGATGACGGTGGCTAGGGTATCGGGGTCGAGGGTTCCGAAGCCTTCGTCGATGAACAGATTCTCGAAGGAGATGTTGCGGGAGGATAACGCCGACAGGCCCAGGGCGAGACCGAGACTCACGATGAAGGTTTCGCCACCTGATAGGGAGGTGGTGTCTCGGATATCGTCGGCACGGTCGTGGTCGATGACTCGGATGCCCAGCGAATGCTTTACCTGCTGCAGTTCGTAACGGCTGTTAAACTTTCTGATTTCCTGGTTGGCATGCGCTATCAGGAAACTGAGCGTATAGCATTGGGCTATCTTGCGCAGCGTCTTGCCGTCTGCTCCGATGGCATCCGTAATGGCTGTCCAGTCGTCCTTTTCCTGTGTTACGAGATTCAGAGCCTCAGCCTTGTCACCCAACAGCTTTACGGCTTCCTGATGGTTCTGCATCCTGGCGTTGGCAGCAATCAGTTCGTTGCGCTGGCTTCTTTCCTGATATTCCTGCTGAATGGCTAAGAGAGCATCACGGCTTTGGGCAGGCTGATGTTCCAAGTGCTGCTGATGCGCCTTTTCTGCGCTCTGGTAAAGGGCAGTAGTTGAAGCCACGGCTTTCTCCTTTTCGTCCTTTTTCCGTCGGATGGCGTTCCAGTCTTCGGCAGAGTGAAGCATCTCTCGGATGATATTTCGGTCGATGAATGGTGGTTCGATACTCTTTTCTTCAAGCTGCTTGTTATATTCCTCGATCCAAAGGTCGAGTTCCTTTTCCTTCGCTTGCAGATTCTCCTTCATCGTCTTGTTCTGAGACAGCATGGTTTGATGCGAACCTTTACTGTTGGCGAGTTCAGCCTTCAGTTTGTTGATATTCTCGTTCTGGTTATCTGCAGCTTTCGTTGCCTCATCCTTTGCTGCAGACAGCCTTTGTTCAGCCGCATCTGGTTCTTCTCCATTCAGAATCTGCTTGTATTTCTCCTGCCATTCCTCCATTTCCTTCTTGGCGCTATTCCATGCCTGAAGGGCTTTCCCGTAAGCCTCCTCCTTACTCTTCTGCTGCGAGATGAGGTTGATGGTAAGTGCTTTTTGCTCAGCTAGTTTTGTGGCGCAGGTTGAAGTGTTTTCTTGGGCTTTGTTCTGTATAGTAGAAGCCTTGCTTTCATACGCAGCTTCATCCTTTACAGCCTTGTCCTTGAGTTGGGTCAGCCGTTCTATCTCTTTCTGAATCTTGTTAAACAGGCTAAGTTTGCTGCTCGCATCTTTCGCCTTGTTTTCATAGATAGGCAAGAGCGATTTCAGTTCTGCCTCTGCCTTTGGAATCTTTGGATACTGGGCGATGAGCGCCTTCCAATCCTCTTCGTAAGTTGCTATTTCTTCCGAGAGCTTTTCCTGTTGTTTCTGGAGTGTCTGTACTTCGCCGTCGTTCTGTTTTCTCTCGCCGGAAAGGTTCTTCTCCTCTTTCTGCTGCAGTTTCAGCAGATCCTCCTTGGCTTTCAGAAGTTGCGAGAGTTCCGTGGTGGCTTCCTCAAACTGTCTGTTGTCGGTATGATAAGGATGGGTCGTGCTTCCACAGAGCGGACAGGGTTTGCCTTCGGTCAGGTTGGCACGATGAATCTCCCATTTCTCGCTCACCATGAGGGTATAGGCATTTCTCAGCGTCAGGGTCTCTTTCTCCAAAGTCTCGATGGTCAACTTGCCCAGGGCCTCATCTATCTCCGCATTTCTCTTGCCCAAGACCTGGATTCGCTCCTCATTCTTCTGCTTTTCTGTTGTGGCAGTATCAAGATGAGCCACAACCTTGATGGCTTGCTGGACATCCTGCAGTTTCCTGTCGGCTACAGTCTTGCTGTTCTGCAGTTCCTCTATGTTCTGTCCGGCAGTCTTATTTCTTTCCGTCTCCCAAGCTTGTTCAGCGGCTTGTGTCGCTTCGTGCAGAACCTGTTTCTGCTTGGCAATCTCTTCCTTTGTCGTTTTGAGAGCAAGGTTCGCTTTCTCCGTTTCAGCTTCCCATTTTTGGATGTTTCGGGTGTTTTCCTCCACGTCTTTCTGGGCAGTTAGATTCTCTTTCTGAGCCAACTCCAATGCTTCTTTCTTTTCTTTCAGATTCGGCATAGCTGCTTCCATTTTGGTTTTCAGCGCTCTTGCTTCAGCGATGACCGGCAGCGCCTTTTCCAGCTGTTCCTGTGCCTTGCTTACTGCTTCCTTCAGACTGGCGAGAGTTTTCTCGCTTTCGCTGATGGCAGACTCTTGACTTTTGATGTTTCCTTCCGCTTTCAGGATGTTTCCTTCCTGTTCGTGGATGCTCTGCATCTGTCGCTCTACTTCCTGCAGCAGGTTGACGGCAGGCTGTACTTCATCGTGCAACTGCAGACGGAGAATCTGGGCTTGCATCGCTTTAATGGCATCTGCTGCTTGCTCCATATCTGTTTGGTAGATAGCGATTTGCTTGATTTGCTTATCGTTTTCCTCAAACCATTGCAGGTCTTTCGAAATGGCTTGCAACTGGCTGTCGAGTTCCTTCTCAGCCTTTTCCAGACGGGCAATTTCTTCTTGCAGCTGGATGAGTTCTTCATCGTTCAGCAGGTTCTGTTTAACGGCTTCTACCGATGCAGCCATCTGGTTGTAGGCATCCGTCGCCTGGTCTTTCGCCTTCTTGATTTCAGTAGCGATGTTCGTATAAGTTTCCTCGCATCCGATGAGTTTTTCCAGGAGTTCGTACCGCTCGTTTTCCTTCGCCGTCAGGAAGTTGGCAAACGAGCCTTGGGCGATGAGTACGGTACGGAGAAACTGGTCGTAGTCGAGTCCGATGATGTTCGGCAGCTCGTTCCAGTCGGCAGCTTCCTCTGTTATCTCTTCTCCGTTTCTCGTGATTTTATAGAGCGCAGTCTTGGCGTTCTCGTAGCGCACTCTCTGGAATCTGACGTGCCATTCTGCGCGGTAGATGCTGCCGTTGTTGGCAAGGAAGGTGAGTTTGCTGTAGCCCTCTTTCTTGCCACGTGTCAGGATGTTTCGGCTGTCGGTAGGAGCCAGACGGTTACTTTCGCTGGCATCGGTAGCTCCGAAAATCTCGATGTTCTGGTTCTTGTCGCCTTTCTTCCTGGGGTAGCGAGGGGCGCGGTTGTAGAGAGCCAGACAGATGGCGTCGAGTAGGGTAGACTTACCACTTCCCGTCGGACCTACGATGCTGAAGATAGTGCTCTCGCCTAAGGCACCTTCTTCAAAGTTGATGACCTCGCCTCCCTGTTTGTCAAGCGAAGCGAGGTTGAGTATTTCGAGTTGTAGGAATTTCATAATGATGATGTCGTTAATAAATCGGATAACATTTTCTCCTGTCTTTCGTTCATCGGAGCGTTGTGTCTGATGGCGAAGGCTTCCTTCAGCGTGTCGAGCGGAGGACGGTTGATGATGTCTTCTATGCTGGTGATGTGCTGGGAACCCTGGATGGTGGAGAGGTCCAGTTGCGGGATGATGCGCTGGATTTTGCAGAGCACGGCATCCTTTTCGTTGACGAGTTTCTCCAGTTCCTTGATGTCATCGCTGGTCAGTTTCTCCTGTTTCACCTTCAGCATCACGTAGTCGAAGTGGTCGCTCAGTTCACCGTCTGTTCTCTCCGAGAGTTCAGAATTGATGAGCTTCTGCCATTTCTTGAAGGTCAGCTCTTCCTCATCTTCGGGCAGGATGCGGAGGGCGTGCTGAGGTTTGTATTCCAGGAAATCTACTTTCCATTCCTTGCTCTTGCCGGTTTCCTTTCCTTCCTCCTCTTCTCCGTGTTCTATGGTGATGAGGTCGATGCCGTGGGTGTAGTCTTTCTCGGCAAACGACATCGGGAGGATACTTCCCGTGTATCTTGCCCAGTCGGTATTCCAGATATGTTGCCGTTTGTGGATGTGTCCGCAAGTCATATAGTCGGGATGGTCGTTCCATCCTTCCAGGTCCACTTCCTCCTGTCCGCCGATGATGATTTTCTCGCTCGCATCCTTTTTGGCGATATCCGAACCCTTGGCGTACATGTGTGCCATCATGATGCACTTCCTGCCCGGGTATTTCTTCCGAGCCTCAGCCGTCAGTTCTCTCAGAAAGTCGTTGACTCCCTGCGAGTAACTGGCGTTCTGCACCACATCGCTTCTTAGGAAAGGTACGGCGAGGATGATGACTTCTTCTCCTTCCTCGTTGGTTACGGGGATGATGAGGTCATCGAAGGAATAGATCCAATGTCCGCCGGTTTTATCATCGTCTTCGCTTTCTCCCTGCTTCCAGATTTTCCTTACGTTTCCTCTTATTTCCACGTGGTATCGGGTGAGTAGCGGACGGGGAGCCTCCAGTCGGCTGGCGGAATCGTGGTTGCCGGCGGTAATGATGACCTGCATGTTCGGGCACAGTTGGGTAGCATCGGCAAGAAACTCGTAATAAACGGTCTGTGCCGCTGCCGATGGATTTCCGTTATCAAAGATGTCTCCTGCTATGAGGAGAGCATCGGGCTTTTGTCCAGCTATCTGCTCCAGGAGCCATTTCAGGAAATGCTTGTGTTCCGGCAGACGGTCGTTGCCGTGAAACAGGTTGCCCAGGTGCCAGTCGCTGGTTGCTAATATCTTCATACTCATAAGAATGTCTAATCTTAGTCTTTTGCTTAGTCTTTTGCTTGCAATCCTTTGACCTTTGGTTTGCAATCCTTTGACCTTTGGTTTGCAATCTGACTACAAAGTTAACACAATTATTTGGGATACGCAAAGAAATAAGCTCAAAAAACGAAGAATTATGGCAGGAAAAGTAAAGATATTCAGGAAAAGTCTTGTTTTATATCTGATAAAGTTGTATCTTTGCATAGTAGAAATCTTCGTTCATAAACATTGAATGTCCGTTCAGTGTCTTTGAACGGCGGTTCATAGACTTTGAATGTCGGTTCAGTGTCTATGAACGGAGATTTCTCCTAGGATTAAATACTTTTTCTCCTAGGTTTGTGGTCTTTTCTTCTTAAGTATAACAATAAATACTATAGGATGTAAAGGCTGTTGCAATAAGAAATACTAATAAACTAAAGTAGGAAAGGAAACTGATATGGCTAAGTACAAATTGCAGGAAATGGGGGATATGCGCTATGATGGCAAGCGCAGAGTTTATCCCAAGATGGTGACCAACCGGACACTATCCAGAAAAGAGTTCGTCAAGATGATGCAGAACTACCATCGCGGTATTTCGGAAAGTACCACGGAGGCTGTATTGACCGATGTGGTTGATATGCTGACAGATATGCTCTCCATGGGGTACAACGTGAATCTGGAAGGTTTCGGCACCTTCTCCCTCTCCCTCGCTTTCGAAGATGAGAAACCTAGGGAAATTCTGAATTCAGATGATAAGATGACGTACCGCAAGGTGGGCGTGAAAGACATCAACTTCAAGGCGTCTCCTGAGTTTATCAAGGATGTAAAGCGTGAAACCGACCGTGACCTGGAGCGTGATATGGGTGGTGTGAAGGTTATCCGTAAGCAGCTCTATTCCAAGGAAGAGCGCATCGCCCGAGCCCTGGAGGTGATAGAGAAGAACGGAGTCCTCACCCTAGGCGATTATGCCTCCATCAACAACCTGAGCCGTACTGCCGCCTCTATGGAACTGAAGGAGCTGACAAATGACAAGACTTCGCCGATAGATTCACTAGGCCGCGGCAGCCATAAGGTTTGGGTGAAGAGGAAAGAATAAAAAACAGGAGTGTGGCAATAGTGACATTAGTTTAGAGAAAAAAGATTGGGTTTTTCTTATGTAAATTAGAGTCGTATTTCTGCTCTTGTATAATACATGCATGCCCAAAACCAACGTTCACCAGCACAAAGCGTAAAGGTAAAGGGCAAAAGCTTAGAATATAAGAACTGTCATTTATGATAGTTACCACAGATGACAGCTCTTTTTTATTTGAGATATTTATTTCCAAATAGGATTTTCTTCCCATGCTCTTGTGAAGCCAATCATAAAAATAGGAATGTTTGGGTATGAAGCAAAAAGTTCCTTTATATCCTTTTTGATAGTGTTGTTAGGACATATAGCATTACACAGATATAAAAGACAGGATATTACGCCAAACGCACGTTTACGCTGGTGCTCTGTTAAGTTTGAATGCATCCATTCATTCCTATGATGGCTTATATTTGTCGGTTTCTTAGAAAATATCTTATACCATATTCTTGAATGGTGGGCAATGATATTTCGTAAGACAGAAATAGCTTCTAACCAACTTGAAAGTTCTCGGGCAGAATATAAACCAAATTCATTTGCTATTCTTGATTTTAATGGAGATTGATTCAATAGGTTTTTGTACATCTTAGATAGTGTTCCAAATGTAGCAGTTTCAAAAATCATCCACGCGTCAGGATTAGCTCCGGACAATGTATTTTTGTCCCAATCGGGATGGTCTAAAATATACTGTCGAACAAAAGGATCTGAATTTCGAGCGAACTCATATTTCATATCCAGCACCAGGTTTGTGTGAAACTGCTGGTTTTCAAAAAGGGAATTATCCAAATACCATAATCCTGTATTTGTTGCCAACGAAAGAGTTGTTATGAATTTTGTACGTAATCCCACTTCCAGGATTTCAATTGCTCCAAAAAGAATATTGCGCAACTTTTTGTCAAACTCATATCGGTCTATGATTGTATTAAAACTTGTACCATTGACGAAATGCCTAGTATTAATATCCAACATATCCACCCAATAGTATTTTAGGCGAAAATAGCTAATCCTTGCTAGATATGAAATAGCAATTTGTTCATCATTGAATTCCATTCCCTTTTCTTTGAGTCTGGTCAATTGTTCTTGTATGGTTCTTGGTCTCTGATTCATATGTCTTATATATAAAAAATGACTCGCTTGCAGTTCTAATGGGATGCAAACGAGTTCTGTTGCTGCAAAGATACAAAGATTCTTTGATAAAACAAACTTTTTGAAAAGAAAAATCACAAAAAGTAGATTCTTTTTACATAATTGATGGATTTTATCAAAGATGATACTTCGCCGATAGATTCACTAGGCCGTGGCAGCCATAAGGTTTGGGTAAAGAGGAAAGAATAAATGCAAATATCTCTCAGAATATTTGTTAGTTTCAATTCTTTTTCGTATTTTTGCGGTGTAATTAAAATGATAGTGTTATGACGACAATAACAAGGGAACATCTTGAAGATGAGGTACTCAAGTCGATTCAGAAGAAAGCGGAGTCGATTATGCCGAAAGATGCCAAGGTTATCCTTTTCGGGTCAAGGGCTAGAAGGGATGCTAAAGCAGATTCCGACTGGGACATCCTTGTGCTTCTGAACAAGGATAAGATAGATGAGCAGGATCATGATAATTACACCTATCCTCTTTGGGAATTGGGATGGCAAATCAATCAGATGATTCACCCGATTGTGTATTCGATGAAAGACTGGCAGAGCAAAAAGGGCAGTCCTTTTTATAATAATGTAGAAGAGGAAGGGGTGATGCTATGCTAGATAAAAAGGATAATGGTATGCCGACAGATAGCCGCTATTTTGCGCAAAAAGCAATAGATGCCGCAGATGAATTGTGGGATAAGGGCTTGATAGATGAAAATACTATTGAGCAATGGAAGCATGAGCATATGAGAACGCCTTATTCTGAATAAATGCAACGATAGTATTAAAATATATGTTTAATTTAAAGTCCAAATAATTATGAAGCAGATTACTATAGATTTTAAGAACGATTTTGATTGTTCCAAGAAGGAAAAGTCGAAGGCTTGTCGCTCTGGCTATGTACGTTTGGTTCGTTTTATGGATGATAAGAAGCATACTAGACCACAAGTGTATGAGGGCGATTTGTTGGAGGCTATTATGGATGTAAAGAGGGGGAATGTCAAGAACTTCGATACATTGGAGGATATGATGAACTATCTGGAAGCTTAGACATGAGTATAAAATGCCAGGTTAAGAAGTAAATCATTGAACTTTTGCATGTGGTTCAAGCACGGGCTGAAGGCCCAAAAGCTCCTAGCCCAGGGCAACACCCTGGGTATTAAGATGTTGTATCCCTGCGCCCTGTAAGGGCAAAAGCCTTGAATATATGCTGCTTTATAACCAATTTTATTTGGGATTTGCAAGAAACTTTCCGATTTTCTTGCAAATCCCAATTCTTTTTATTACCTTTGCCGATGTCTTGCTGTGGATGGCTGGCGATGAGTCGCCGGCTAGGTAAAAGTCCATGGTTTGGCCTATTTTAATAAGAAAGACGTGTACTGACGTTTTCTTCTGAATTATAGGAATCTGGAAAATTCAAATAGACACTCAGAGGAAGATTGTGGTAGGCGTCTACGCATCGTGTATATACGCGAGGCATAGGTGTGCCCTTTTCTTAAATAAGAAGAGGGTGCTCCCTATGCTATCTATATATACAAGTTTGGCGTAGGGTCTATTGCTTCTCCTTGGTGTCTAAGGCATTTTCCAGAGCCTCTATAATCAAGGGTTATATAGAAGTAATTTGATTCCTACGCTTTTCTTTTTATTATAGCCATTACAAACACAAACAATCTTCTCTGCTTAAGGAATCGGTGGAGTATATTTTGTAGAGCTAGGAGACACCGATATGGCAAAGAAAATAGATTGGGAAGCTTTGCACCAGCAGATAAATGAACTTCAGATTGATAAAGATTTGAACAGGGGAAAGCTGCACCCTCTTTCGGAGAAATTCACTATATTTGCAACATGAAGGAAATATAGAAACTATACCAAGGATAGAGTTAGCCCTGATCATCATCGGGGAGGCATCCATATTTATCTTCTTAATAAACC
>ERZ1032794.336-NODE-336-length-13192-cov-4.337215_pt1 | contig 13192 bp, 8 predicted proteins | sample MGYA00516957_ERZ1032794 | MGnify/ENA primary metagenome ERZ1032794 (study PRJEB33719, sample SAMN04262543) | wastewater metagenome | biome: sewage system; feature: street-access sewage; material: sewage | place: Peru: Lima | collected 2013-01-15 ... | reverse complement strand
TCACGCGCATTGCCCCCGGCGAGCGGTTTGAGTTCCGCGGCCGTCGCTTTGTGGTTGGTAAGTCCAAGCACAGCTCGTTTATGGTCAAGGGCTCCACGACGGTTTCGCGCAGCCACGCGATCTTCGTTACCGACGGTGCTACCTGCACCATCGAGGACGACAACTCGCGCAACGGCACCTTCGTCAACAACGAGCGCATCGATCCGGGCTTCCCGGTTGCGCTCGTCGACGGCGACACCGTGCGCATGAGTGACGAGAACTTTGCATTCGAGGTCCAGCCCGCCTAAGGGCGTGCGACCCACGTTGAGATATTCGAGAAAGGAGCGCAGATGCTTTTCGAAGGGGCCGGTTACTCCAATGTCGGCCGAACGCGCGAATCCAACCAGGATAGCTACCTGATCAAGGTCGCCTCCACCCCCGTGGGCGATGTCGCCCTGGTCGCCGTCGCCGATGGTATGGGTGGCCTTGAGTGCGGCGAGCTCGCCTCTGCCGCGGTCATCAACATGCTGTCCGATTGGTTCGACAACAAGCTGCCCGTGGCCCTGGAGGCCATGGAGAGCTCCGTCGGCGGTTTCGAGAACTTCGTCGACGGTCAGTGGGGCGGCCTGGTTCAGGACATGAACATGGCGCTGATCCGCTACGGCATGGCCGAGCATATGAACCTGGGCACCACGCTTACCGCCATGCTCGCCATCGGCGGCCGCTATTCCATCGTGCACGTGGGCGACACGCGCGCCTACGAGCTCACCGAGTCGGCAACCAATCAGCTCACCGTCGACCAGACCTTTGTGCGCCGCGAGGTCGAGGCCGGTCGCATCACCCCCGAGGAAGCCCTCACGCACCCGCGCCGCAACGTGCTGCTGCAGTGCCTGGGTTCCACCAAGGAGGTCGTGCCCGATCTGATTCACGGCAACCTCGATCGCGATGCTATCTACCTGTTGTGCTCCGACGGCTTCCGCCATGTACTCACCGATACCGAGCTTCGCCGTCGCCTGGGCCCCGACGCCCTGGACGCCAACGCCTGGGACGCCGAGCGTCGTCGCGGCGCCTATGCCTCCTGCACCGCCGCCGACCTGGACCGCGAGGAGCGCGAGGGCTTTGAGCCCGGTTGCGTCACGCAGCGCATCGCCGAGACGGCCCAGCTCGTCATGGATCGCAAAGAGGCCGATAACGTTACCGCGCTGGTGCTGCGCGTCCAGCCTCAGGGAGGTCGATAGCCCATGCCGTCTACCAGAAGCAGGCTAGAGGTCGACGCGCGCCGTAAGCGCGTGGGCGACGTCATCAAGGGCCGCTATAAGATTCTGTCGGTGATCGGCAAGGGCGGCATGAGCCGCGTCTACCTGGCCGCCGTCCTGCAGCTCACCAACAAACAGGGGGCCGTCAAAGAGGTCGACCGCAACGCAACCGACCCCACCGGCCGCCCCATCGAGCAGTCGCTGGCCAGCGAGGCCGAGCTGCTCTCCAAGCTCGACCACCCCAATATCGTCGACATCGTCGACATCGAGAAGACCGAGGACTTCATCTACGTCATCATGGACCACGTCGAGGGTACGTCCCTGGCCGACGTGGTGCGCCGCGAGGGCCCGCAGTCCGAGGAGGACGTGCAAAAGTGGATGCTGCAGGTGTGCGACGCCCTGGGCTACCTGCACCGTCAGGACCCGCCCATCGTCTACCGCGACATGAAGCCCTCCAACATCATGCTGCACCCCGATGGCTACATTAAGCTGATCGACCTGGGTGTTGCGCGCGAGTACAAGGATGAGGCCCGCAAGGACACCATTGCCTTTGGTACCACGGGTTACGCCGCGCCCGAGCAGTACGGCAAGGCCCAGACCGACGCCCGTACCGATATCTACGGCATCGGCGCCACCATGTGGCACCTGCTGGTGGGCGAGGAGCCTCCGGTCGAGTTCCCGCTGCCCAACGTTCACACCAAGAACGAGAATGTGGGCGAGGGCTTTGCCGACGTCATCATCCCCAAGTGCTGCGAGCTCGAGCGTGCCCGCCGCTACCAGGACTGCGATGAGCTGGCTGCCGACCTGGAGATCTACAAGGAACTCACCCGCGAGTTCCGCGATAAGCAGGCCCGCAAGGTCAAGACCTTCTTTGGCTGTGTCATCGCGTGCGTGGTGTGCCTGGTCGTGGGCATTGGCAGCATGGCGCTGCGCGAGTCCACGATTACCGAGAAGTTCGACTACCAGATGAGGCTCGGCCGCGACCAGACCCAGTCGGCACCCGAGAAGGCCGAGCAGGCCTATCTCGCCGCCATTGGCTATCGTCCGGGCGACGTCGAGGGCTACGAGGGCCTCATCGATGCCTACAAGGCCGACGGCACCTTTACCACCAAGGAGAAGGCGCAGCTCGACGACGTGTATCAGCAGAACCTGACCGAGCTCGAGAATTCGAGCAGGTTCTCGGAGCTGTCTTACGAGATGGGACGTCTGTACTGGTACTTCTACTCCTATGGCGGCAGCAAGGACGACGAGGACGCCAACCGCACCACGCGCATCAAGGCGTCTGCCGAGTACTTTAAGAACGCCGCGGAGGACCCGTCGTTCGAGAACCGCGACAAGGCCAAGATCTACAACGGCATCGCGCAGATCACGACCAAGATCGCCATCGCGGTCAAGACCGACGACGATTCCGATTCCATGTACAAGGAGTACTGGGGCAACCTGGAGGACCTGGCCGACGAGATTGCCAGCGAGTCCAACGAGACGGTGCGCCTGGACAGCTACGCGCTGATCTCCAATGCCATGGAGACCTACATGGATAAGTTCAAGGCCGCCGGTATTAAGAAGTCGCAGGCCGAGAAGCTCTACAAGAAGGTCGATTCGGGTCTTAAGGCCGTTTCGCCCAACGATGACGATGCCGAGCAGCGTCGCGACGAGACCATCCAGCGCCTGGAGAACGAGGTCCAGCGCAAGATCACCACGGTGTATTCCAACGCCGTCGTCGCCGAGGATTAAGGAGGGGCGAACATGGAAAACGTTTACTTTTACGTAGCGATCGCCGCGTTTGTTCTCGCGGCCGTGCTCGCCGTCGCCGCGGTGGTTGTGTTTGTGAAGATGGATGTCATCAACGCCATCCGCTTCCTCCAGGGCAAGCGCGTGCCTACGTCTAGCGAGGGCACACGCCGTCGCGCGGCGCGCGGCTCGCGCGGTGCCGGTGCTAAAAAGTCCGGCAACCCCGCCCGCTCCGTGCTGGGTGGCCCCGAGGGCGATGATCGCGTGACCGACATTGCACATGAGGGCCCTGAGGGTGACGACAGCATGACTACGGTGGTCGCGCCTATCAGCGACGAGCCCGCATCGGCCCATCACGCCAAGGCGTACGCCGCCACGGCGGAGAAGCCCGTCCGCGATGAGAGGGACGACGAGGGCTTTGCCGGCAGCGAGACCCCGACCGAGGTGCTGACCGAGGACGATCTTGACACCGAGCGTCCGACCGGCGTGCTCGTGGAGGACGAGGAAGATTCCGAGCGCCCGACCGGCGTTTTGGTTGAGGACGAAGAGGATTCCGAGCGACCGACCGGCGTCCTTACCGAGGACGAAGAGGATTCCGAGCGACCGACGGGTGTCCTGGTCGAGGACGACGAAGAGTCCGAGCGCTCTACGGGCCTGCGCGTGGAGGAGGACGAGGAGTCCGAGCGCGAGACGGGCCTGCTCGACGAGACCGACGAGGACTCCGAACAGGAGACCGGCCTGCTCGACGAGGGCGCCGAGGCGTCCGAATCCGAGACTGACGTACTCAGCAGCGGCGATGTTTATGAAAACATCGGTGCCGATGGTGTTGCTCAACACGAGGATGACGGATTCCGCTTCATACTCAAACAGAATGTGATCGTAGTTCATACCGACGAGTCTCTCGATCGGATTTGCAACTAGGGAAGGAAAATCGAACGATGTCTGTGTTTGATAAACTCAAGGCGTACTCACGCAAGCCTGCTGCCGTGATTCTCGCCACCGTGATGGCCACCTCGACCATCCCCACCACCCCGATCGCCCAGGCCGTGACCGCCGCGTATGCGGAGAGCACGACGACGCAGCCGGCGAAGGGTGCCGAGACGACCGAGGCGAAGGTCACCCCTGCTGATCTCGGAATCAAGAAAACTCCTTGGAATGGCAAGTCCAACATCACGCTGCCGTTCTCCACTCATATCGATAACGGCGAAGCCGTTGCCACGATTTCCGCCGATCAGGTTAAGGCGCTCGTTAAGGATCAGCTGGAGAATTCCGAAGACTTCAAAAATCAGTTCGTCTATACGAAGAGCGGACAGGATGTGCTGTCTAAGCAAATTGACGCCAAGCTCGCCGAGATCAACAAAGACGTCTTACCCAAGAAGAACGTCACGAGCGAGGACGGTACGGAGAAGACCGAGTATTCAAATGCTGTTTATAAAGAAGACAGCATGACTCGTGAAATTACTGCCTGCAAAGTTCAGCTGACGAATAACACCGAGGGCGCTAACTCTGCTGCCACGGTTAATGATGATGGAAGCATCACCATTAAGAGCAATGGGGTAATCAGCGGCACTGTTAACCTTAAGGTTACGCAGCTTTCCGTGAAGGTGGGCTTTGGCTATAAGTACACCAAGACGGTGACTAAGACGACCTCTTCCTCTTCGAGCTCTGATGGTTCGACCAGCAATAATAACGGCGGTATCTCGATTGAAGTCGGAACAGAGGATGGCAACACGACGACAACTAACAAAGTCCCGTCGAATACCACCGTTACCCCCACAGTGATCGACAATGACGCCGATGCTAAGGCGGATGTGACCCTTAAGGACGTTACTTCTGGTTACGGCGTTGGGTCTACTGTCTCCACAGCTAGTGTTACGACTGAGGAGTACTACGCGGGAATTGATTCCTCGACTTTTGCTGATGTCAACGCTGAGGGTCTGGTCTACAAGGCGAATCAGAGCTTTGACGTATATTCGGGCGGATTGCTGGGCCTGAAGGGCGAGATCGTGAGCGAAAAGGCGAACGACGAGTTCTTTGAGGCCAAGCGGACGACTTCTGTCCTTGATATGACGCAGAGCGTGCAGATTACCCCCAAGAAGGCTTTTGAGGGCGAGAGGACGTTCACCATTAAATGGACGTATCCGAATGGCAAGGACGATGCCGGTACGACCACGGTACACGTAAAGGGCATTGCCAAGAAGCCGATCGAGGCAGATCAGCTTGCAATCGATGCTCAGTACTACCGTTTCCAGGATGACCAGGAAAAGAACGTCTGCGACCTTTTGAACCAAAAGGTTAAGGACCAGCTTGTTGATGATGCGGACAAGGACGCTGTCAAGAAAGACGACTATTTCAAGAGCGTCAGTCTCGATGGCTATGACGAGACGGGTGCAAGCGCCTCTGTCTGCAAGATTGTTCCTGGCGAAAAGAACGACAAGAACGACGTTTACAGCAACTATGAGATTAAATGCCCTGAGTCGGTTTCCGTTAAGTCCATTGAATCCATGGTTTTGGAGGATTGGGGCAAAACTACCGACAGTGGCGAAAAAACGGCCGATCTCACCCTTACCTCCAAATATGGTGAGGACAATCATGAGTGGACTATCACCCATAAGAACTTCAGCGATCGCTATGTGAAGGAGCTTCCTGTCGCGAGCTGGGATGGCCACACGCTGAGCAAAGATCTTGTGAAGGACAGCTTCACTAATACCTGGAAAAGCGACAAAGACGAAGAGGGAAGCCCTGCGTACCCGCTTTATGCACGTAATTCCAAGAACGGCATCATTACTCGTGTAACGGTCTCTTATAAGTACGACCGTACCGCGCCGACCCTGAAGAACATTACGTTTGACAACGATGCGAGCGTTAAGAAGGTACCAAAGGACGACATTCTTTTCACCGATCAAAGATCTGATGTTTCTTACACCCTCGGCGATGTGCTCTCCGGTGTTGATCATGATAGCGTTAAGACTACCTACGACGATTTGAAGTCGGGTAAATCTGGTATTCCGGCAGACCTGAAATGGGGCAAGACCGGCGACAATGCCAGTTTTGACATTAAGGGCGACACCGAAGTCCCCGTCAACAGCATTTCAATTCATGCCGTGGATATGGCAGGCAATGTTGCCACGCTCGATACGTCTAAATCGCAGGAGGTTCCCGAGAAAGTTAGCAAGCTGGTTTCCAATAGCTCCGGCGTGACGGTCAACGTAAGCTATAGCGACACGACTCCTCAGCGTACGGCCAACGGTAAGGGCTATTACAACCATGGCCGCAGCGTTACGTTCACTGTCACTGATCCGTTCTTCAAGTACACCAAGCAGTATGAGCCGCAGCAAATCTGCAAGATTACGCGCGATGGCTCGGATTATGTGACTGTGAGCCTTGACCAGCAGGGCAGTGGTTGGAAGGACCTCGGTAACGATACCTATTCGTATACGGTTGACCTTTCTGCTGACGGCGACTATGTCATTGGCGAAGCTAAATTCCATGACGTCCTTGGCGGCGGCATTCACTCCGCTCGTGCTGATGGCGAGGAGTTCGTCATCGACCAGACCGCTCCTAAGCTGAACGTGTCTTGGAACACTGAGGCTGCTCAGAACGGTAAGTATTACAACGCTGCTCGTACGGCTACCATTACGGTTGAGGAGCACAACTTCGATCCGAACCTGTTCAAGATCGAGGCTCCGGTCTCTGCCGGCAACGGTGACGAGGCTACTCCTGCCCAGATCGGTGGCTGGTCCAGCAACGGCGATACCCACACCGCTACGGTGACGTTCCCGGGTCAGGGCGTCTACACGCTCTCTGTCTCCGGTGAGGACCTGGCTTCCAACAAGTCCGAGTCCTACACCTCGCCTGAGTTCGTGATCGACACCATCAAGCCCAAGATCGACATCCAGAATGTCGTCAACCGCACGGCCTACGCCGGTGAGGTCGCCCCGACCGCTGCCGTTCACGACACCAACCTTGCCGATGGCACCTCCATTGAGGTTTCCAAGATCAGCTACCCGCTGTCCAAGGACGATCCGAACCCCTATGCGGGCGCCGCGATCAACACCTCGGCTACCGACAAGTCCGTGAGCTACCTCAACCCGGCCAAGACCAAGGGCAACGACGGCGTCTACACCCTGACCGTTCAGGCTATCGACCTGGCCGGTAACACCGAGTCCGAGGCCGTCACCTGGTCGGTCAACCGCTTTGGTTCGACCTACGTCATCTCCGATAACACCGGCAAGATGCTCGACCAGTACCTCAAGAGCTCCAAGACCACCGATGTTAAGGTGACCGAGATCAACCCGTCCGGCCTTGATGACAACAAGACCTCTGTCGAGCTGACCCGCGACACCAAGAACACGACGCTCAAGAGCGGTGACAACTACACCACCGATTCCGACACGTCGAGCGGCTGGAGCGAGTACAACTACACCGTCAGCAAGTCCAACTACGACAAGGACGGCGCGTACCGCGTGCTGTTCCACAGCGAGGACGCCGCTGGCAACTCCTCCGAGAACACCATGGAGGGCAAGAACGCCAAGAAGTCCGGCGCTGCGGCCGAGATCAACTTCGCCGTTGACGACACCGCGCCCATCGCTTCCTTCGTCGACCTTGCCTCCAACGGTAAGTACGAGGAGTCCTCGCACAAGGCCAAGGTGAGCTTCGAGGACAACCTCAAGCTCTCGAAGGCTCAGATCAAGGTGAACGGCAAGACCGTGGCTACCTTCACGGCCGACCAGCTCGAGAAGAGCCCGATCCGCGAGTTCACGCTCGACGGTAGCTCCTCCAAGCAGGACGTTACCGTTGTCGCTTGGGACGCCGCGGGCAACAAGTCCAAGGAGCTTAAGGCTACGGGCGTGCTCGTCACCAACGACTCCTTCGTTCTGTGGATGAACAACCTGCCGCTTATGGTTGGCACCATCGTCGCGATCGTTGTCGTCGCTGGCGGTATCTACATGGTCGTCGCCAAGAAGCGCAAGGAGAACGAGGAGAAGTAAGCTCTTCGCAAGACGCTTGTGCATCTGTGAGCTTTACGGCGCCTTGCCCCACTGCTGGGCGGGGCGCCATTTTTGTTAGGAAAGGATTGATCGATGAGTTCCAAACAGGCACTGTGCCCGTTTTGCGGACAGCCGGTCGATGAGGGAATGCGTTGCTGCCCGTTTTGCGGGGCGCCGCTGAGTGCGGGCGAGGACGCTGCGGTGGGTGTTGGGTCGCACGCTGCCGGCACCGGCGAGGCTGCCGATGTTGCCACGCATGCTACTGAGCCGGCCGCCGAGCCGGTCGCGAAGAAGCCTGGCCGTCGGTTTGCGAAGACTTCCGCGCCGGCCGCAAACCCTGCCGCACAGGCTCCGACGGGGGAGGACGCGCTGTTCTCGCTCGATAACCTGGATGGCGATGCGGGGGTCAACCCCAATGCCTCTGCTGGTAAGGGCGCTGCGGTCCCGCGCATGACACCTCATCTGGATAACGCGCGCGCCGCGGTCCGCAAGCCGCTTGCGAAAAAGATCGCGATTGCCGTTGCCGCCGTGCTGGTTGTTGCGGTGGTCGTGGGCGTTGGCGTGGCTTGGAAGGGCGATCAGGATCTTAAGCGCGAGGCGCAGCAGGTCTCGGCCCAAAAGAAGAAGTCCGAAAGCAAGCTCGACCTTATGGGCGGCGACCGCAAGATTAAGGCGCAAGCCAAGGCGGGCCTGGGCGGCGACGCGATGGTGTGCGACGGCTCGTATCTGTATTGGGCGGATGGCTCGCATATCCTGGCGCGCAAGGCTTCGGGCACCAAAGCCGTGGATGCGACCGTGCTTACCAAGGCCACCGCGAAGCACCTGAACGTTTGCGACGGCGATCTGTATTATGCGGATGGTGCCAGCGTCATGAAGATTGAGGATGTTGCCGAGTGCGCCAAGCAGGCGGCCGGCAAGGACAAGTCCAAGGTTAAGGTCAAGACGGTGGCGACACTCGAGGGCGATGTTGAGGGACTTGTCGTGCGCGATGGCGCTGCCGTTGCCATGACGCTCAAGGACGGCAAGGCCTGTGTGTGGCGTCTCGACAAGGACGCGGCGCACCTGGTGGCCGCCCAGCCGGCATCGAGCGCCTGGCTGTTTGCCGATGACACCCATTGCGATGTGGTCGTTGCCACCGATACGGGTTGGACCGTGTGCGAGGCGACGCTTGCCGACGTTTCGTCTGCTGCGGAGATTACGCTTGAGCAGGAGAATGCCGAGGCTGAGGCAGAGCATCCGCAAGAGACGCACGGTCCCTTTGGTTCGTACGTTGCCGGCTCCGAGCAGCTTAAGAATGCCTTCTTTGGCGAGGGCACGCTCTATGCCGTGCTGACGGGCACCGATGGGCACGCCACGCTTTCGCGCTGCACCCAGGGCGGTACGTTTAGCTCGTTTGACGCTTATGCCGATGCGGGCCGCCTGTGGGCCAATAGCCACGGTTGCGCGCTCGTGCTCTCGGGAGGCGAGCTCGGTTGGATTGACGCGAGTTCGGGCCTTTCGAGTGACTACGACAAGGTTGCCGACAAGGCCGGACTCGACCTCGATCCTTCAACCTCGGCGTTGTGGCTCAACGGCACGACGCTCTTCGTGGCAGATAATAGTGGCAAGTCTTCTACGCTTTGGGCGCTCGACACCTCGGCCGAGAACCCCAAGCTCGTCAAGATCGCACAATAAGGCGCCTGGCGCCGGAAAGGACCCATCATGTTTTGTGGTCACTGCGGATACAACAACCCCAATACCAGCAAGTTTTGCTTAAAGTGCGGCTCTGAGCTTGCCAAGTACATGCCCGGTGGCGCCTCTGCCGCCGCCGCGGCCACGCTTCGTACTCCTGCTCTGCAGCAGCGCCCCGTGCAGGCGCCTGGTGTGCAGGCGGGCATGGGCGCTCAGCGCCCCGCTGCGGCTCCGATGCCGCAGACGGCTCGTCCTGGCGTGGCACCCATGGCACAGCCCCAGATGCCGCAGGCTGGCCGTCCTGCTGCCGGTATGGCTCCTCAGCAGCCGGTGCAGCGTCCCGCCCGTACTTCGCACAACCGTCCGTCCAACATCCCGGACGCCGGTCCTGCCGTGCGTCCCGGCTCGCATCCTGCTGCCCCTACGGCCGCTCCTGCCGGCGCCAACGGTAACGTGGTGATCCCTCGTGGCCCCGCGGCTGGCGCTAACCAGCCGGCTGCCGGCTACAACCAGCCCAATGCGGTCTACAACCGTCCCAGCACGGGCGTGACGGTGCTCGACGATCTCATGGCGTCCTCGGACCATCCGTCGTCCTCGGAGCTGCCCCGCATTGCCTCCGATGTGCCGCGTTCTGCCTATGGCCCGCGTATGGCGCTGATCCGCGAGCGCGGAACCCGCTATGACATTACCGAGTTCCCCGCCACGGTGGGCAAGGGCTCGGCGGCAAATGTCCGCATCGAGGGCAACACGGCTATTTCGCGCGTGCACTTGCTGGTGCGCTACACGGGCCAATGCTTTGCCGTGGAGGACAAGAACTCTACCAACGGCACGTGCATCAACGGCAACCGTCTGGAGCCCGGCGAGCTCGTCAAGCTCAAGAACGGCGATAAGCTCAAGATGGGCAATGAGGTCTTTACGGTCGAGATTCGTTAACAGATAACGGTCTGTACCAGGCAAAACGTTGTAGACGAGCGACGGCAGGTAAAAAACTTGCCGTCGCTTTCCATGTTGCGCAACAACTTTTGAATTTTTGGACGGATGATTCTAACTGTCAAAGGTGAACGAGCGGACGCGGTATCGAGCCCGGCCGCTCCCTTAAGAAAGGGGAATGAAATGTTCTGTCCTCATTGTGGAGCCCAGCAGCCCGATGGCGCCGTCTTCTGCGGTAACTGCGGTCAGTCTATGGTCGGCGCTTCCTCTGCGCCTCAGGCGGCTCCTGCCCGTCAGACTCCGGCTCCGCAGCAGCCTTTTGCCGCGCCCGAACCTGCACCCTCCGCGCATCACGGGCTTGGCAGCTCCGGTTCCAACTTCCAGGGTACACTGTCGGCGGCGACGGGCTTTGGCAAGCGTTCCCTCGCCATGCTTGGCGGCGCCGTGGCATCGTTCGTCTGCATGTTCCAGCCGTGGGTTGCGCTGCCGTTTGCCGACAAGGGCCTCGACTATGCCCTGCAACAGGCTGCGAGCGGCTCGAGCACCGCTATGATCGAGCAGCAGCTGGGCGGCGCCTTCAAGGCATTCATCAACACCTCGTTCGATATGCCGCACGTCTTTAGCCTTTCCGGTAGCCTGCGTGGTATCGCATCGGCGGCCAATACCTATATTACGCAGATGTCGAGCTATGCCGATCTTCCGGCACTGCAGCAGGCCCAGAGCGCCGTGGGCTCCATTAATCTGGCGGCCAACGTCCTTACCATCTTCTTTGTGCTGTGGGTTGCCTGCCTGGCTGCATTGATTGCCGGCGTCGTTCTCAAGTTTGTCAAGAAGAACGATGTCGTTCTGATTGCCGCTTTTGGCGCCACTGCCGCCATTTCGCTGGTCTGCGTGATCGCGTCCTTTGTCGTTAATGGTCAGATCGAGAGCAACCTGGTTTCGGCTTTTACCTCGATGGGTAGCAGCAGCACGGCCGGAATCATCGCATCCATCAAACCGTTTATCCAGCCTGCATTCGGCGCCATCCTCACGCTCATCTTCTCGGCTGCCGGCCTGGTGTGCTCCTTTGTCCTCAAGGAGGACTAATTTCGTCGATACGCCTGCTGGCGGGCTAGACTCGGCCCCGCTTACGGGAGACTATCGTAGGCCCTGCGGATCTTCCGCGGGGCCTTTTGCTATGAGGTGGCAATTGTTGCGCAACGTTGCTGCCGGGGCGCGGGTTACACTCTGAGATAAGGATTTGTAGTAAGGGAGAACCTTATGTTTTGCACTAAATGCGGTTCGTACGTGCCCGACGGCCAGCACTTTTGCACCAGCTGCGGTGCCCCTATGGAGGAGTTTGGGCCTGGCGATGCTGCTCCGGCACAGCCGACGTACCAGCAGCCTGGTCAGACGCAGCAGGGCTATGGGCAGCCTGCTTCTGTAACGGGCACCAGCGACTTGCCGCCCTATATGCCGCCGGTCGACGTGCCGGGTGTCTACGACATGGGTGCAGGCGGTCCTGGTCCGCAGCGGCCCAAGAAGAACGGCAAGAAGGCTGCGCTGATTACGGTTGGCGTGCTGGTGGCTATCCTTGCGGGTGGCGGCGCCGGCTATTACTTTGGCGTGTATCGCCCGCAACAGGCCGAGATTGAGCGTATCGAAAAGAAGAAGGAAGAAGAGGCCGTCAAGCACTCCAAGCACTCGGTGCGCATCACGGCGACCGGCATGCAGTGGGATACCGATACCGGCGCTACCAAGTTGCCGGTGCACGTGACGGGAACCGACGTTGACGGCAAGGACGTGGATACGGTCTTTTATGTCGACAGCGAGGGCAACGGTATCAAGCTCATGCAGGGCAGCTACAGCCTTGCAGTGGCCGCGTCGCCCTTGGGCGCCGATGGCGAGATTTGGGACGTACCCAACGTTTCGGTGAGCATTAAGCTGGGTGACGCGCTCAAGAAGGGCGAGAAGCTCGACCTGCGCGAGAATGCCAAGTTTGAGCTCGGCGATCCGATCAATGCCGTGGATGTTGAGCCCGGCGAGATCACCATGGCGCAGAATTACGCGCGCCAGGGTGGCTGCGACGACAAGGACGAGGCCGACCGTCTGGCGGGCTTGGCTTCTTCGGCGCGCAACGGTGCGGTCGCGAGTTATAACGCGGCCGTCTCGGAAGCGAGCCGCAAGAGCCGTACCTACGACGGCGACGTGTTTACGTTCGAGGTTCCCGAGGACTGGGGGAGCGACTGGGACGTAAAGACCTCACAGGGCACGTACAGTGGCGTCAAGAACGGTTTGTGGGTCGATTACACGATTGTCCACGATGGCTACACGGTGGGAACGCTGATGATCTCCAACCACTTCAGCTCGGGGTTTAACACGATCGGGAAGACGAACAACGTGGGTAAATCGACCAATCTGTGGCTCGGATCGTACGATTCGCTTTCGGGCGACTCCGATTGGGAGTACATCGTCGATTCGATCTACATTAAATAGTTTTGCTTACAAGAAAGTACCCCGTTTCCCTGGTGGAAACGGGGTACTTCTTTATGCAATGAGACTGGCGCTCGGCGCTACTCGTCGACGTCGGTGAACTCGGTGGGCGGGACGGAGTCCGTGGAGTCGTCGTAACTATCGTCGTAGTCGCTGGAATCG
>ERZ1032794.334-NODE-334-length-13229-cov-8.059663_pt1 | contig 13229 bp, 8 predicted proteins | sample MGYA00516957_ERZ1032794 | MGnify/ENA primary metagenome ERZ1032794 (study PRJEB33719, sample SAMN04262543) | wastewater metagenome | biome: sewage system; feature: street-access sewage; material: sewage | place: Peru: Lima | collected 2013-01-15 ... | reverse complement strand
GATGCTTAATATCCTGATTCTTCAGCTTCGGCGATTTACAGATTCTCCTTTTGAACTGATCACAGCACAACATCCAAGCAGGGAATGTGCACATATCAAGCGATATCTTGATTCTAATTACGGAGAAAACATCTCTCTTGATCATCTGTCTGCCATCAGCCACCTGAACAAGTATTATCTCAGCCATGAATTTACCAAATATTATGGAATTTCTCCTATGAACTATCTAAACCGAAAGCGGATTGAGGTATGTAAAGAGCTTCTGGAAAATACTGATTATGGGATTTCAGATATTGCGCATCTCACAGGATTCTCCTCTCAGAGTTATCTCTCCCAGAGCTTTCGCAAATCCTGTGGCATGACTGCAGGAACTTACCGTAAACTTAAGAAAAAAAGAAAGGATCCTATTTAATATCATGCAATACACATTTCCAAACTACTATAAAGAATTTTCCTGCATTGCAGGAGCCTGTCCGGATACCTGCTGCGCAGGATGGCAGATCGTGATTGACAATCAGACACTGAAGAAGTACCAACGCTTTAAAGGTCCGTTCCGCAATCGCCTGCACAATGATATTGACTGGAAAGAACATGTTTTCCGCCAGTATAACAGACGCTGTGCTTTTCTCAACGAAGAGAACCTGTGTGATATCTACACAGAAGCAGGACCGGAAATGTTCTGCAGAACCTGCAGAAATTATCCTAGACATATTGAAGAATTTGAAGGTCTGCGTGAGATTTCCCTGTCGCTCTCCTGTCCGGAGGCAGCAAGGATTTTACTTTCCCAAAAAGAAAAGGTACACTTTATCACAAAAGAAAAAAAGACAAAAGAAGAAGTCTATGATGACTTTGATTATTTCCTGTTCACTGCACTTATGGACACCCGTGATATGCTTATAGATATCATCCAGGACAGAGCTGTACCCATGCAGAAACGTCTGTGGAAACTTCTGGCTGCTGCACATGATTTCCAGTTATGTGTAAATAAAAATGAACTCTTTAAATGGGAAGAAATGCGAAAACGACATGAAGATTCCGGATACGGAGATAGATTTTGCAACAAAATTTACTCTCGTATAAATGCAGATAACATAGAAAACAGTTCTGCTGCATCTGCCTGCGCAAATACACCAGAACAATTATTTAAAAAAATGTGGAAAACTGTTGTCCCGGAAATGGAGGTTCTGCGCCCGGGATGGCAGGAATACTTAAAGAATTGTCTGACTCCACTGTATAATGGAAATACAGATCCGCAGTCTGACTCCGGAAATCTTTATTCCTGGCAGAAAAGTGAATTTGATTTCTCCTATCCGGACTGGCAGATTCAGGAGGAACAGCTTCTTGTTTACTGGATCTATACCTATTTCTGCGGTGCAGTTTATGATGATGAGATCTTCGCCAAGGTGAAAATGGCAGTTGTGTGCACCCTGTTCATCCATGAATTAAATGTGGGAACCTATCTGAAAAACAACCGGCAGTTTAAGCTGGATGACCAGATCCGTATCTGTTATCAGTTTTCAAGAGAACTGGAACACTCAGATCTTAACCTGAACAGATTTGAAGAATTAATGTCTGAAAAAGAGATTTTCTCCTTTGAAAATCTGCTGAAAATCTGCTGATGCAAATAAAAAATCCAGTTATTATGAGCACTAAATCAATCGGAAGGCCTCTGATGGTCTTCCGATTGATTTTAATAATTAATATTGTCCTCTCATTACTGTGTTTTCAGCATATGCCAGAATTCTATCTGTTTTCATTTAGAGCGTGTTTGAAAAATCATTTCAACAATCTGTACTCTCTAATCTACGGATCATAGATACCAGATGTCCGGCACAATTTCGGATTTCTTCTTCTGTAAGTTTACCTTCTTTATATGCCTGGCGAATATTCTTATCATCATCCGGATTTCCAGGCATGATAATGTCATTGCCTGCTGCCACACATTTCCATGGAACGCTTCCATCTTCCGGAACTGTTGTGTTCCAGTCTGACATAATTGCTCCGTCAAATCCCCATTCTTTTCTGGCAACTGTCATGCACAGATCTTTGCTGTTCGCCGCATGAATACCGTTGATAAGATTATAGGAAGTCATAATAGAAACAGGATTTCCTTCTTTTACTGCAATTTCAAATCCGCGGAGATAGATTTCTCTGAGCGCACGTTCGGATACACAGGAGTTAACACCCATGCGGTTATCTTCCTGATTATTGCATGCAAAATGCTTGATTGTTACGCCACATCCTGACTTGCTCTGAACACCCCGGATCACTGCTGCTGCCAGCATCCCTGACAGATATGGATCTTCTGAATAATATTCATAATTTCTTCCACATAATGGGTTTCTGTGAATATTCATACCCGGTGCAAGCCACAGATTTACATGAAATTCTTCCATTTCTTCTGCGATTGCTTTTCCAAACTCTGTCATGAGATCTGTATCCCAGGTCTGTGCCAGTGCTGTTCCTACCGGAAAAGCAGTACAGTACTGATAATAAGTGTCTGCATTCTCATGATGCACACCAGGTTCCAGAATTCCATTTTCCAGTGAACCAAGAACTCCCATTTCATAGATGCTGTCTGTCTCTTTATCTACTTCATACCACTGTCTGAGGCGGATACCTGCCGGACCGTCCGCCATAACAAGAGAGGGGATTCCATACTCTTCCAAAGTACCGCAGGTTTCACCTGCTGATCCCGGCACTCGAATTCCTGCTGCACCAAGAGTACTGATATTCTCTGAAATCTTTCCATAAAGCAGAGGAATCAGCTCTTCTGTAGTTCTGTCTTCCAGAACAGAAACAAATCTTTTTTCTTCCTCTGTCAGATTTTCCTGATTTTTTCCGACATCTTCCGATTTTGCCGGTATCATCGCAGGTTTAAAATAATATTCCGGAACCTGCGCTGTTATCAGTTTTTCCTGTCTCTGCACAGATTTTTCTTTCAATTCTTTTGTCAGATAAATCTGTTCCAGTTCTTCCTGAAGCGGACAGATTTTATCCATCTGTTCCAGTACTGTATCATCTGAAACTACCAGAACTGCTTCCAGTTTCAGTTTGTCTGAACTGTTTCCGATCAGAATGCCATATTTGCCTTTTTCCACTATCCATGTATGTGTTTCCTCATTGAAAGAAGCCAGTTGTTTCTGTGGAATCTCAACAGTAAGTGTTTGTGTTTCTCCCGGCTTCAGAAGTCTGGTTTTTGCAAAACCTGCCAGTCTCTTATACTCTTTTTCCAGTTCTGTCTGCGGAAGCGTAACATAAATCTGTACCACTTCTTTACCAGCATATTCATTTCCTGTATTTGTAACCTGAACCTCTGCTCTGATCTTACTTTCTTCCATATTTATGCTGCAACACTTCATCTCAAACGTAGTATAAGAAAGACCAAACCCAAACGGAAACATCACCTTTTTGTCAAAGCTGTCAAAATATCTGTAACCTACATAAATACCTTCTTTGTATTTTTCCTTTTCCAGATTGCCATTCAGATACCCATACTCTTCTGAAGCCGGATAATCCTCGTATCGCCTTGCCCAGGTTGTTGTCAGTTTACCGCCCGGCACTTCTTTTCCCAGAAGTACATCAGCCAGGGCATCTCCCCCTTCCTGACCAAGCTGAGAAATATTTAAGATTCCTTTTATATTGTCTGTCTGTTCCAGAATATCTGTCAGCTCCACAGGACCACCTGCATTAAGAATAAGGATCACAGGTTTGTTCATTTCTGCAAGATAACGTAAATCTTCCTCTTCTCTCTCGCTTAAATAGTAATCTCCCTTTACTTTGCGGCGGTCTTTTCCTTCTCCTGAAATACGACTGATCACATAAATCACCACATCTGCTTCACAGATATCTTCCTCTGCCACCTTACGTCCCAGCGGCATTGCAAAAGGATTCTCTGCATAGGCATCAAAAGGATTATCTACTTTCTTAGCTTCTTCCAGAACTTTTTCTTTCCACGCCTCTCTCGCCTGCTCATAGCGATTGTGATAATCGCTGATCCAGTCTTCGCTTACAATTTTTACTCCTGCTTCTTTCAGTCCCTGATAAATAGAAATATTCTTTCTGTTGTTAACATCTCCAGAACCAATTCCACCCTTTACGGTTTTCTCTGCTCCATACCCAAGAAGTGCAGCAGCTGTATCTTTCTTTAATGGAAGGATTCCTTCATTTTTCAGCAGAACAATGCCTTCTGACGCCGCTTTTCTGGCAAGCTTTCCATGCATCAGTTCTCTCTCTGACGGCTGTTCTTCTCTAGTTCCACTGTAAATCCATTTCTTCATATAATTATACTCCTGTTTTTAATATTATAATTCTCATGAAAAGAACCTCCATAGCATTCTCTCTATGGGGGTTCTTAATTCTCATTATTCTTTTACACCACCAAGTGTTACACCTGCAATAATGTATTTGGATAAAAGCAGATATACAATAATGATTGGCACGATCGCAACAGTGATCATCATGTAAATTTTACCCATATCAAAGTTCATATAATCAGCACCACGCAGAGTTGCAATCAGGATCGGCACTGTCATTTTGCTCTTTGACTGAATGATCAGGGCAGGAACGAAGTAATTGTTCCAGGATCCTACGAAAGTAAAGATTGCCTGTACTGCTACTGCCGGTTTCATGATCGGAAGTACAATACTGTTAAAGGTTCTGAATTCTCCGGAGCCATCAATTCTTGCCGCTTCCACAAGGGATAAAGGAAGGGAAGACTGAAGGTAACTGTACATAAAGTAAAAGACTGCCGGAGATGCAATGGATGGAATGATCAGCGGAAGTAAAGAGTCATACATTCCCATCTTTGTGATCAGTCGTAAAAATCCCATTGCTGTTACCTGTGTAGGCATAACAAGAATTGCCATAATAAAGGTAAAAGCTGCTTTCTTCATTTTAAAATCATAAGCATATAGACCATAAGCTGTCAAAGAAGAAAAATATGTACAAAGTGCAGCACTGCAGGAAGATACAACAACACTGTTAAGAATACCGCGGAACATCGGGAAACTTCCGTCATTTGCCACATTCTTCAGATTCTCAAGAAAATATTTTCCGGGAAGTGCTGAAAATCCTTTCTGCAGATCCGCATGGGAACGTGTTGCATTTACAATCAGAATGTAAAAGAAAAACAGACACAGGAAGGATAAAAAGATCAGCACAAGATGAACAAAAATACTGCGCACACGACCTGATGTATTTGATTTCATAGTTTATCTCCTCCTTCTTTCTTCTTTTGCTTTTTTCTTTGCAGCTTTCTTGGAACCATCCGGGTCTGTGTCATTTGTCATCTTATATACGATCATACATAAAATACCGCTGACAATAAACAGATATACGGACAGTGCACCTGCCATACCATAGTTCTTGCTCTTTAAGTGGCTGTTCAGGAACATGATCAGAGTCATAGATGTACGGTCCGGATTTCCCTGTCCATTTGTAAGAATCTGAGGAACATCGAACATCTGAAGACCACCGATGATAGATGTGATCAGTGTATAAGCAAGGATCGGACGGATCAGCGGCAGTGTGATATAGAAAAATCTCTTGATACTGTTACAGCCATCCAGTTCAGATGCTTCAAAAATATCCATACTGATACCCATAACAGCAGCCATCAGCATAATTGTTGTATTACCAAACCACATCAGGAAGTTCATAAATCCGACCAGAGATCTGGTTCCGATTACAGAACCCAGGAAATCTATCGGATTTTTAACCCATCCCAGAGACATCAGAATAGAGTTAATCGGTCCGTTGGTAGAGAACATGGTAAAGAACAATAATGCAAATGCAGAAGCCATGATCAGGTTAGGAAGATAAATAACAACCTTGAAAAACTGCTGTCCATGGATCTTCAGACGCGCATCTGTAAACCAGCATGCCAGAACCAGTGCGATCACAATCTGCGGTACAAATCCGATTACCCACAGAATCAGTGTATTAGCACTGTATTTGAGCATATCTGACTTCAACAGACTCAGATAGTTTGCAATTCCAATAAAATTCGGTCCGATTTCTTTAATTCCTGAACGATAATATTCATAGAAACTATAACGTACAGTATCTACCAACGGAATCAAAGAAAAGATTAAAAAAGTTATAAAAAATGGAAGGATAAAGATGTATCCCCATTTTGCATAGCTGATGCTTTTCTTTTTTTTCATAGTTCAGCATTCCTTCCTTTACATATTAGTGCCAGACACACATCTCTTTCATGCGTGTCTGGCAAATACAAATGCATCTGTACAGGTTATTTACACCTGAAACTTTTTAACTGTCAATTCAAAAGCGTTTATTATTCAGCCCAGTTAACTTCCTGGATTTCCGGATAACGTTCTTTGATTGCTGTTTCAAAGTTTGATTTTGCTTTGTCATAGTCTACCTGACCCTGGAAGTAATCGCTGAAAGCGTTCTGGATCAGTTCTACACATCCCTGGTCATAAGCAGAAAGTGGTGCGATCTTGATGTTCTCTGCAACCGGTGAGAAATATGTAAATGGATTCTGTCCGCCAAGGAAGTCAGATGCGAAAGTATCATCTTTTGCAACTTCCTGCATACCACTCTTTGTATTTGTAAAGTCAGAATAATCTTTGGAAATCTTTAATAAATTGTCCTTATTTCCTGTCAGTGCAAGAATGATATCTTTTGCATGTTCCGGATTATCTGTTCCTGTTGCTGCATGGATGTAAGAACCGCCCCAATTGTATTCCTGTGGTGGATTTGTAACAGCCCATTCTCCGTCTTCTCCATCCCAGTTTGGTTTCAATGTAAAGTCAATTCCCCATGCCGGGAAGAGGAATGCAAATACTTTGGATTCAGATCCCATAGCTTTGTTCCAGTCATCATTCCACTGACCTTTTACAGTTTTGTTCAGGTATCCTGCATCCAGCCATTCTTTGGAATCTTTGATCCAGTTCATTACCTGCTGGTCTACATTAACAGTTGTTGCACCGTCTTCTACCCATGGCTGGGAAATGCTGTTTCCATACAGTCTAAATGTATCAGCATAAGAAGCAAATGTGTAATATCCTTTTGCTTTCAGTTCTTCAGCTGTAGCTTTTGCTGTATCCCAGTCTTTCATTTTCTTGCCTACTTCTTCAGGATCGTCGGTTCCGAACACATCTTTGGCAATATCACGACGATATACAAGAAGTCCAGGGCAGCACTGCCATGTAGATCCTCTCTGTACTCCATCTGCATCAGATGCAGTTGTTTTTGTAAAGTCATACTGATCTGCAAGATCTTTGTCAGGATCAATTCCAAGATCTTTCAGAGGCATTGCCACATCCGCTGCTGCATCTGTATATTTGTATACATAATCTGTTTCTGATAAGAAGATATCTACCTTATCATCTGCTGATGCATCAGCCTGATTCATAAGAGCTTCATCAAGTTTCTGCTGATAAACACCATCCTGATTTGGATTTATGATCCAGTGAATTTCTGTTCCATCGTTTAATGTTGTTACTGTTCCGTCTTTGGATGTTTCTTTTACTTCAGGATATACTGCTTCCAGACGCTGACGGAATTCATCATTCCAGGAATAAATATTGATTACTTTTCCTTCTTCATCTGCATGTACGATTGTAGCGGTTCCGCCCATTGTACCTGCAATTACGGATGCTGTAAGTAAAACAGCTAATGCTTTCTTTTTCATTAAAAAAGCCCTCCTTTTTCTTTTTTTCTCTTTGTGAGTTTCTTGCCTCACCTGATGTATCAGATTATAGCTTAAGCTGCTTTTCGGGTATATTATAATTTCCACCAAAATGTCAGATTCATGACCTCATTGTGTTCTTTTTATATACAGACAGATTTTGTCATTTAATAAGGAAATCTTTCCTAAAATCATAATCTTTCTGTTTTTTTATTAGTATTTTTTTATAAAAAGTACCATTTTTCTATAAATCAGCCAGATGAATATTCGCAATCTGATTCATTACCTGCTCATATATTTTTCTGAAATTGTGTTATTTTATGTCATGATTCTGATACTTACTTCATGTTTCTTATTTCCGAAAGATCTCATTTCCGATATAATTTCCATACAATATTTATGGAAGGAGAAAAATGTTGAAACATATTAAGTTTATTGATAATCATGGAAGCTTTTGTGTGAACAGACCGGAAAATACCAGTTATCTTTATTTTCCTCTTGCATCAGAAGCAGGTCTGAAAAGTTCCGTCACACCAGTGCTTGGAGGTGACAGCAAAATTGATCAGGATACCTTCCTGCTGGAACCGGTCAGTTCCGAAAATCTTCATAACAATCGTTCTTCCAGAAATTTCTGGATCGTAAAAGAAGGACACATTCCTTATTCAGTAACAGGTTCCTCTGCTCAGCAGGAAGCCGACCGTTTTACTGACAGGCAGGAAGACAGTGAACTAACCGCCGGATTCATGTGGCAGACTTTGAAAAGGACTTCCAGAGAACTTGGGCTCATCTCCACAGTTACTTCTTTTATCCCCAAAAGTGATAATGTGGAGATTATGTATGTGACAATTGAAAACCAGACAGATACTGTACAGAAATTTACTGCATATGGTGCAATTCCTGTTTACGGAAGAAGTGCAGATAACATTCGTGATCATCGAAATGTCACTTCCATGCTCCATCGTATCGAGACAACAGAACATGGAATCAACGTCTGCCCCACCATGTCATTTGACGAGCGTGGACATCAGCCAAATCATAAAATCTATTATGTAAATGGCTGTTCCGGAAAGGGAGAAAATCCGATTTCCTATTATCCGACTGTAGAAGATTTTATCGGAGAAGGTGGTACCTATACACATCCACGCACAGTATATGAAGGATATAAAGGAGTTCCCGCACACAGTCTGGCAGCAGGAAAGGAAGCAATGGGTGCTTTCTGTTTCTCATCTTTCACACTAGCTCCCGGTGAAAAAACAGACTTTATTTTATTATCAGGTATTGCCGACAGTAAAGAAGAAATTGAAAATATTTTTGAAAAATACAATACTTCCGATAAAGTAAAAAATGCACTGGAAGAAACCAGAATTTACTGGAAAAAACAGGTAAACGTTGACTTCCACACACAGGATCCTGACTTTGACAGTTATATGAAATGGGTAAGTTTCCAGCCATTCCTGCGCCGTTTATTTGGCTGTTCTTTCCTTCCTCATCATGATTACGGACGTGGTGGACGCGGATGGCGTGATCTGTGGCAGGATTGTCTTTCTCTTCTGCTGATGAATCCTCAGAATGTAGGTGCCATGATTGAAAAGAATTATGGCGGCGTACGTATTGATGGTACAAATGCTACTATTATCGGAGACGGTGACGGCAATTTTATCGCTGACAGAAACGGAATCGCACGTGTATGGATGGATCATGCACTCTGGCCGCTAATCACGACCAGTCTTTATATTAATCAGACCGGAGATATAGAGATCCTTAAGAAACAGGTTCCTTATTTTAAAGATGCACAAACCATGCGCGGCACAGAAATTGATACTCTCTGGAATGACGCATATGGAAATAAACAGCGCACCGAAGACGGTCAGGTATATACCGGAAGTGTTCTGGAGCACATTCTGATCCAGCAGCTTGCCGCTTTTTATGATGTAGGTGTTCATAATATTTACCGTCTCCGCGGAGCTGACTGGAACGATGCCCTGGATATGGCAGCAGAAAATGGTGAAAGTGTTGCCTTTACCTGTGCTTATGCGGGCAATCTCCACACTCTTGCTTCCATATTACGCCTTATGGAATCTGCAGGCGAAACCAGTATCCCGCTGTCAGAGGAAATTGAAATCCTGCTGAACGACCAGACAGATATGTTTGACAGTGTATCTGAAAAGAAAAAGATTCTTACTGAATATGCCAAAAGCTGCAGGCATAACCTGAGCGGCAGAAAGAAAAACTTCTCTCTCTCCACACTTGCTGCCAACCTGATCCAGAAATCCAACTGGCTGACAGATCATATCCGTTCACAGGAATGGATTGATGGCAAAGACAGCGAAGAAGGATGGTATAACAGCTATTACGATAATCATGGAGAGGCAGTGGAAGGTTTCCACCATGAACAGGTGCGTATGATGCTCACGGGCCAGGTTTTCTCTATTATGGGAAATGTTGCCACTGATGCGCAGATCAGAAAAATCGTAAAAAGCGCAGATCATTATCTTTACAGAAAAGAAATTGGCGGTTACCGCCTGAACACAGATTTTCAGGAACTGAAGTTTGATATGGGACGTATGTTCGGTTTCGCTTATGGCGAAAAAGAAAACGGTGCTGTTTTCTCTCATATGGCAGTTATGTATGCAAATGCCTTATATCAGAGAGGCTTTGCAAAAGAAGGCTGGAAAGCATTGCGTTCTCTGTCTGATACAGCTCTCGACTTTGATACCAGCCATATTTACCCGGGAATTCCTGAATATTTCCGTTCAGACGGACGTGGCATGTATCATTATCTGACAGGTGCTGCAAGCTGGTATCTTTTTACCATGATCACAGAGGTCTTTGGTGTCCGTGGAGTTTTCGGAAACCTTTTGGTTCATCCAAAACTTCTGGCAGAACAGTTCGATGAAGCAGGAACTGCTTCTGTCTCTGTTACTTTTGCAGGAAAACAGTTCCATGTTACCTACCGAAACACAGACAGAAAAGATTATGGTTCTTATCATATCGCCGCTGCGGACTGCGACAAAACAGCAATAGAAATCGCAGAAGATTCCCATATTATGATCTCCAGAGAATTTATTAACAACCTCTCTTCTGATCTTCATGAAATTACAGTGACACTTGCCTGAAAACAATAGCTGCTCAGCCTCCATAAAAGCAGTCGACAGGCAGTTATAAATATTGTTCTAACAGAAAGGATTTACTATATGAAATACGGATATTTTGACAATGAAAACCGAGAATATGTGATTACTAATCCGGCAACACCTGCACCATGGGTAAACTATCTGGGTTCCCCGGAGTACGGTGCAATCATTTCCAATAATGCAGGGGGCTACAGTTTTGCAAAATCCGGTGCAAACGGACGTATCCTGCGCTATGTTTTTAATAACTTTGACCAGCCGGGACGTTACATTTACATTCGCGATGACAGATCATCAGACTTCTGGTCTGCATCCTGGCAGCCTGTAGGCAAAGATCTGGCCCAGTATAAAAGCGAATGCCGTCACGGAATCGGTTATACAAAAATTTCTGCCGACTACAGCGATATTCACTCAGAAGCCCTTTACTATGTTCCTCTTGGAAAAAGTTATGAAGTATGGGCATTATCTGTGACCAATCATTCTGATCACGAAAGGAACCTGACTCTCAGCGGATATGCAGAGTTTACCAACCACAGCAATTACGAACAGGATCAGGTTAATTTACAGTACTCTCTTTTTATTTCTCGTACACTGTTCGAAGGAAACAGAATTACTCAGCAGATTCATGGAAATCTTGATGCAATTCCTGAAAATGAGAATGTAGATGAGAAAAATGTGACAGAACGTTTCTTTGGACTTGCAGGTGCTGAGGTTTCTTCTTACTGTGGGGACAAAAATGAATTTCTCGGAAGTTACCATGGATATGGAAACCCTGAAGGTATTGTCTGTGGTGATCTTGGTGATAAGACAAGCTATAATGAAAACTCCTGTGGTGCTCTCTCCTGCAAAATAACTCTTAAAGCAGGTGAAACCAGAACAATTGCTTTTCTTCTTGGAATGAAACCGTCATCTGAAGCTGCTGAAGTAATCAGATGTTACGAAAATCCGGCTCCAACTGTAGCAGAAGAACTGGAAGCATTAAAAGCTGACTGGAACAGTAAGCTTGATAATCTTAAAGTCAGCACTCCAAGTCCGGAATTTGATACTATGATTAATACCTGGAACGCATACAACTGTTTTATGACTTTCATCTGGTCCCGTGCAGCTTCCTTCATTTACTGTGGACTCAGAAATGGATACGGATACAGAGATACTGTACAGGATATTCAGGGAATCATCCATCTGGCACCGGAAATGGCACTGGAAAAGATTCGTTTCATGCTGTCTGCGCAGGTAAATAACGGTGGCGGACTCCCTCTTGTCAAGTTTACTCACACACCTGGAAAAGAAGATACTCCGGATGATGCTTCTTATGTACAGGAAACCGGCCATCCGGCTTACCGTGCAGATGATGCATTATGGCTTTTCCCAACTGTATATAAATATATTTCAGAAACCGGAAACACTGCTTTTCTTGATGAAGTGATTCCTTTTGCCAACAAAGATGAAGCTACTGTATATGAACATCTGAAACGTGCGGTTGCTTTCTCTCTTAATCACCTTGGACCTCATGGAATGCCCGCCGGACTTTATGCAGACTGGAATGACTGTCTCCGTCTGGGTGCAAACGGAGAATCTTCTTTTGTTGCTTTACAGTTCTATTATGCAATGACAATCCTGAAAATCTTTGCCGAATATAAAAAAGATACAGAATATGTACAGTATCTTGAAGAAACTCAGAAAGCATTTGGCGAAAAAGTTCAGGAACTGTGTTGGGATAACGACCGCTTCGTACGTGGTTATACAGAATCAGGAGAAAGAATCGGTGAAGCTGCTGCTCCTGAAGCAAATATGTGGCTGAATCCTCAGAGCTGGGCAGTTATCAGTGGTCTTGCTACCCCTGAACAGGGAGACGCAGCACTAAATAATGTATATGAACGTCTGAATACGGAATATGGCGCAATCCTTATGGATCCTCCTTACCATGCACATGCTTTCGATGGTGCACTGGCAGTTATCTATAATCAGGGTACCAAAGAAAACTCCGGTATTTTCTCCCAATCCCAGGGCTGGCTGATTCTTGCTGAAGCACTCCGCGGTCATGGAGAACGTGCTTTTACCTATTTTATGGAAAATTCTCCTGCTGCGCAGAATGACTGTGCCGAAATCCGTCGTCTTGAGCCATACTGCTATGGTCAGTTTACAGAGGGAAAAGCAAGCAAACACTTTGGACGCTCTCATGTTCACTGGCTGACAGGAACTGCTTCTACTGTAATGGTAGGATGTGTGGAAGGTATCCTCGGGCTTCGCCCTGATCTTGAAGGACTTCGACTGTCTCCTTCTGTGCCAAAAAGCTGGAAACACTTTGAGATTGAGAAAGTTTTCCGTGGAAAACAGCTTCATATCTCTGTAGAAAATCCAGACGAAAAAGAATCTGGCTGCTGCAGTCTGGTTCTTAACGGACAGAAATTAGCAGATAATTATATCCCTGAAAAACTTAT
>ERZ1032794.328-NODE-328-length-13322-cov-12.003769_pt1 | contig 13322 bp, 10 predicted proteins | sample MGYA00516957_ERZ1032794 | MGnify/ENA primary metagenome ERZ1032794 (study PRJEB33719, sample SAMN04262543) | wastewater metagenome | biome: sewage system; feature: street-access sewage; material: sewage | place: Peru: Lima | collected 2013-01-15 ... | reverse complement strand
GCATCGAGTTTGCCGGTTATCCATTCCAGAAGGATAAGGAGATTAATGGTTTGACCTTCGGTTCGGTAGGTTCCGGCACACAGATTGACCACGTACAGGTATCTTATTCCAATGATGATTCCTTCGAGTGGTTTGGTGGTACCGTGAACTGCAAGTATCTCGTAGCCTACAAGGGTTGGGATGATGATTTCGATACCGATAACGGTTTTTCAGGAAAGGTGCAGTATGGTCTTTCACTGCGCGACAGCAAGATAGCCGATACCTCTCAGAGCAACGGTTTCGAGAGCGACAACTGCGCCGATGGTGCTACCGTGGACCCTCGTACCAAGGCAACTTTCTCTAACATCACCTTCGTAGGTCCTAAGGTATTGGATGACAAGTTCCAGAACACCACAGACTATATCACTGCCGGAGCATACAATCCAAACAACGGTTCAGCTCTCGGCAAGTTCCAGGCAGCCATGCAGATTCGCCGTTCTTCTAACCTCAACTGCATCAACTCAGTAGCCTTAGGCTGGCCTATCGGTTTGATTGTTGATGGTGAGAAGGGTGAAACCGTGAAGAATGCCAAGGAAGGCAAATTCAAGCTTCAGAATGTATATTTCGCAGGTATGGATGCCGTTGGTACTGATGCCAACAAGAAGTATGAGGATTACCTCTATGATGCAGCCAACAAGAAGGATCTCGACAAGAATCAGAAGTCATACAGCAACACCTTCTTCTTCTCAGAGCCAAGCAACAAGTATTTTGACAGTTGGGCGTCATTGGTTGGCACAGATGGTTATACTCCTATCGCCGGCAGTCCATTGCTTGGAGCTGCAAGTTTCGCCGGCTGGACAGGTTTCGACACCGTAAGCTACATCGGAGCCTTCGATGGCAGCACCAACTGGATGAGCGGTTGGACTAACTTCGACCCTCAGAATGCAAAGTACTAGAAAAGATTAGTACCGGAATAAGAATTAGAATCGCTAATTTCTATTTTGACTATAAGGTTTTCTTTTATTGGGGCATGGCGCAGTGATTTGCGCCATGCCTTTTTTGTTGGGTTATGGAGGGAAATGAGGTTATTGCATTTTTTGCAACAACCACGAAATGCAACTGTTGCATATTTTGCGACTGTTCAAAAGCATAGAATCCGCTCTCGTTAACAAAGATCATCTGTTGGCGGCGTTTGATGGAGTTCCATCCTTACGCAGGCTTCCCGAAACCTTGACGCCCTGTTTCAGGGCGTCAAGTGTGTTAACAAACTGACGCACAGCACATCTTGCGATCTTGTACCCCAGCACATCACAGACATCCTTTATTCTGTGCTAAAGATGTATGTAATATACTGGTATAATACTGGGGTATAAGAGAGCAAATGACGCTATGGGCCAACTAGTTAACAACCTTGTTACGGCGTTTCGCCGTATCAAGGTTCCGGGAAGCTACCGAAAGGATGGAAGTCAAACAGAACGAACCCAACAGATGATCTTTGTTAACGAGAGCGGATTCCATGCACAGAGAAAAACTTATAGCACTGAAAATCTGTTAGTTAACCTACCTGCTACCGCAAAACGCGGTTTTATCTCGGCAGCAACAGGTAAGAAGAAAGTTGGAACAGTAGCAAAGCGCTGGTGTAAGTTAATCTTCGCTGACGAAAAACATCTGCTGGAGTCGCTCTGTTCGGTTTCCATCCTTACGCAGGCGGTCAAAAAGTTTGACGTCGCGTTTCACGACATCAAACTTTTCAACATGTCACTGAATGGCATCACGCTAATATACGGTTGCACATCAACTGTTGTGCGCATGTTGCACAGCTGTTGAACATACGTGTATCAGGTAATGTGCGATTTCTTTGAATAATTCAACTTTTCTTTGTACCCAAAAGAGAAGTCCCCACGTTTTTTATTTTTGGACAAACAAAAGGGAGAGTAATCACAATTTTACTGCCAACCAAAGAGCTACACACAACATTTTTAGAAAATTTCTCTCTTTTTTTGATACTACATTCAGAAATAATCACTATCTTTGCAGTCGTAATCTTGCTGAAAGCCCTCGAATGGGCTTAGGTGGGATGACATATACATAAATAAAGGCGTAACTGACGCTTTGGTTTTGACGATTCGTGAACTTCGCAACTTCAACTGTCAGTCAAGAACAAAGCAATGGGGACGCCCTATGGGATGTATTATATACAGCCCTCATTGGCTTCGGACGTTTTTGTTCGTTGGTAGGGAGGGTGAATTATATATTTACATCAACGTGGGGCTTTCGGCATTGCTCGTTTCGACTGACAGGGGCAATGCGAAGGCCTACGAATCGTGGAACGGGCAGCAGACTGGCTCCACGTTTTCGTTTTTGTATATCCAAAAACTTAATATTAACTGCCAATCAGGGAGTCGTTGGCTTAATTGAATTTAGACAATGAAAGTAGTTAGTATTTTAAGCGTTTTATTTTTGGCAATGCTTGCATCCCCTTCTTTTGCTCAAATCTCAAAAGAACAAGCAAAAGAGCGCAAGATGATTATGAAATCATCCAAGTCAGAGCTAACCCAGAAAGCAACAAAAATTGCCAGAAAAGAAGCCAAGAAATTACGGAAAGAAGGCTGGACAACAGCTCCAGGTGCACTCCCTATCGAAAAGCAATTAGACAAATCTTACATGATGGCATATGAGTATGATGACAACATGTATCCAAAGTATATCATGGGAGAAGCCATGAGTATTGGTGAGAATTATGACGCTGCAAAGATGCAAGCATTGGAACTTGCCAAGCAAAACCTTGCAGGACAGATTCAAACGGAAGTAACAGCACTAATAGAAAATACGGTTGCCAACAAACAATTGTCACAAGAACAAGCTGCATCCGTAACACAAAGCATTATGGCAAGCAAGAACTTGATTTCGCAAAATATCGGCAGAACGATTTCTGTCGTTGAAGTTTTCCGCACCTTATCTAATAAAAATAAAGAAGTTCTTGTGCGTATCGCCTACAATAGCAACATGGCGAAGGAAGCTGCCAAGAAAATCGTGCGTGAAGACTTAGAGAAAAAAGGAGATAAGTTGCATAAGGATTTAGACAAAATGTTAGGTTGGTAAATGGATTTGCGCTATTTTTTCATCATTTTTCTACTCATGCCATTACTCTCTACATTCGCTCAAAAGATAGAGAGAGTTCATGGTGAATACGCTTATCATGTCCCCGATAATATTTCGTTGGAAGAAGGTAAGCGTACTGCCCTAGAACGTGCCAAGATTCAAGCTCTAGCTGACGCATTCGGTACACTTGTATCTCAAAGCAATTCCACGATTGTAAAGAATGAGGAAGGCAAATCTTCCGTTGATTTCTTATCCATTGGTGGAAGCGATGTCAAGGGAGAATGGATAGAAACTCTTGGTGAGCCAAAGTTTGATATATTTTATGAGAATAATGCGTTAATCATCAAAGCCACAATTGACGGAAAAGCTCGTGAAATCAAGAATGCAAGTATTGATTTTGAGGCAAAGCTCCTCAGAAATGGTACTGATTTGAAGTTTGAAAGCGATGAGTTCCGGAATGGTGATGACTTATATCTATATTTCAAATCATCCATTAATGGCTATTTAGCAGTTTACCTATTGGATGAGACCACCCAACAAGTTTTCTGCCTCCTGCCTTACAAAAGTTCTGGTGAGCCAGCCTATACGATTGGTCATGACAAGCCTTACGTCTTCTTTTCTTGCCAAAAGGCAGATAGGAATCCCAATGCAGTTGATGAATATAACATGACTTGCGAACATTCTTTGGAACAGAATACCATTTATATCGTTTTTTCTCCCAACATGTTTGCCAAGGCAAATACTAAAAACGAGGATGCAGGACTTCCCAGGCAACTACCATTGAAGGAATTTCTGAGGTGGTTGGGAAAGTGTAAAACTAAAGATACAGAAGCACAAATAAAAAGTATAACAATCAAAATCTATAAACGATGAATATTTCAGAATCAATATTAAGTCATCAAGATTTCTGTTATTTTCTTGCAAGGATCATGACAAATATAGATGAATATCCTTCATGCAAAAAACTTTTGCTTAGTGGAATACATCTTATTGGGCAAGATGATTTAAGACATGGTTTAGATGACCTGCGTGATGCGCTAGAAATGCTTTTGAAAGATTTACTTCAAAATAATCTTTCTATTGAACGGCAATCTCAAAAGAAAATCAGCGAGTTATTGCTCAAGAATGGATGGGGCGAAACTATGCTAGCACTTTGGCCAATGACAATGAAATACTTCAAGAGATATCAAAATTCTCACGTAAAGCATGATGATGGATTAAACATAACAGAACAAGATGCAGAACTTGTTATTATTCAAGCTCTACAGTTGATAATGTGTCTTGTTTGTAAAAAACAATAAAAAGTATAGTTCAATAAAATTATAGCAAAAAATAGAAACATAGAAGAGATATACAATCATCTCTTAGATATCGACGGAAAACGTACTCTTTCTTCTAACAAGCAAGAAAGAGAACGTATAGAAGACTATATTCGCACTTATGCAAACAATTGCATAGATGACGACATATTTGCTCAAATGAGTGAAGGTAGTGCAAGCGGTCTTTTCGCTCATGGACATTACGATTTTGATATGGAGCAAAGTCTAAGAATACTTAAAGAAATGTCAGACCATAAAGAAAAGAATAGAATTATGAGAAATTTAATTATAGCGATATTGCTTTTTGCATCACCATGCTTATATGCTCAAAATCAACCAACATTTGAACAAGCATTGCAGGATGCACAAAAAGGTGACCCAAGCGCTTGTCTTTGGATCGGTTTCTTTTATGCGACCGGAGAAGGAGTTACTTGTAATTATACTGAAGCTATAAAATGGCTAACAAAAGCGGCTGATAATAAAGTTCCATCTTCTTATAATCTCCTTGGCAATTGCTATTTTCGACTAGAGAATTACCAAGAAGCTATCGTATGGTATAAAAAAGCGGTCGAAGATGAATATACTAATTCTAATGGAGCCTTGTCAAATACTACGGGTAGCTTATTGGGTATTTGTTATTACCGACTAAAGAATTATCAAGAAGCTATCGTATGGTTAAAGAAGGCGATTGAAAATGGAGATACAGATTCTTATTTTTGGTTAGGTAGATGCTATTCTATACAGCAGAATTATCAAGAAGCTACCGTGTGGTTTAAGAAGGCGATAGAAAATGGAGATGCAATATCTTATGGTTACTTAGGCGAATGCTATTTTCTACTTCAGAATTATCAAGAAGCCTACAAATGGATAAAAATGGCAGCAGACAATAGTGATATAAAGGCTTACGGTCTTTTAGGAAAAATGTACTTGTATGGAAATGGAACTACTAAAAATCCTAATAATGCCTTTAAGTGGACTAGTAAAGCTGTGGAAAATGGTGACATTACATCAAATACAATTTTAGGTATTATGTATTTAAATGGATTAGGAACAGAACGAAATGAACAAAAGGCTTTGGAATGTTTTGAGAAATCAGCTTCAATAGAAGACCCGATTGCATGCAGTTGGCTTGGAACCATGTACATGAACGGTATCGGAACTTCTATTGATTATGCGAAAGGATTTGAATGGACTAAAAAAGCAACGGAAAAAGGAGATGTAGGTTCATACATAGCTCTTGGCTTTTGTTTCGAAGAAGGTAAAGGAATAGAAAAAAACATTGATAAAGCTATCACCTGGTATAAAAAGGCTTATGACAATGATGTACCAAATGCCCCTATGATGCTCTGCCATGCATACTATACACAAAAAGACTATGGCGAAGCAAAAAAATGGGCAAACATAACAATCAACCAAAAAGAATATGCATTAGTTGGTTATCGAATCTTAGCCCTATTAAATATGTATGGATTAGGAATGCAACAGAATCAGAATAAAGCATTTGAACTCATTGCCAAAGCTATAGATGAAGCCAAACTAAAAGGAGGTCCTATGCCTAATACTTTAGATGTAGAAGGTGAACTATATTTGGCAAGCAACAACATCAGTAAAGCAAGGGATATCTATAATGCAATATTAAAAGAAACACCAGACTTTTACGCTCAAACAGAAACAAAACTTTCAAAATACATGAAAGAGCATAAAGGTGGAGATGTTGACTTTGAAATGCCAATCGCTAGCAATATTAACGATAAAACTTTCGCTGTTATCATAGCCAATGAGAAATATCAAATGGAGAAATCTGTAGAGTTCGCAACAAATGACGGAAAGGTCTTTATGGAATATTGCAAAAAGACATTGGGACTACCTGAGAAAAATGTCCATTACATTACAGATGCTACACTCAACAACATAAAATATGAAGTAAAATGGCTTCAAGATGTAATAGCAGTATATAATGGTGAGGCTAAAGTCATCTTCTATTACGCAGGTCATGGTATTCCAAACGAAAATAACAAGAGTGCCTACTTGTTGCCTATTGATGGGTATGGCTCAGATGCAACAACTGGTTATGCATTAGAAGACTTATACAAAGCTTTAGGAAGCTTACCTTCTAAATCCGTAACAATCTTCTTGGATGCCTGCTTTAGTGGAGCCAAGCGTGATGGAGATATGCTAGCATCAGCTCGTGGTGTTGCTATAAAGACAAGACCAACCGCACCTATTGGCAATATGGTAGTCTTTACAGCTGCACAAGGAGATGAGACAGCATATCCATATAAGGAACAAGAGCATGGATTATTCACTTATTACCTCTTGAAGAAATTGCAAGAAACAAAGGGAAATGTTACTTTAGGAGAACTTGGTGATTACATTAAAACACAGGTGAAACGACAATCCATTGTAACGAATGGAAAATTACAATCTCCTACTATCATAGCTACATCTTCTGTTGGAAATGATTGGAAAAGTTGGAAGTTAAATCAATAATTTGGGTATGAAGGTATGAAGAAATCAAGTTATAAATACATATTTATCATCGGAGCAATACTTTTTGCTCCGAATCGTTCTTTTGCCCAATCTAACGATTTTCAAACCAAATATGAGGCATTCAAGAGACAAGCAAGAGCTGAGTATGAAGATTTTCGTGCTCAATGCAACGCAGAATATACTGAGTTTGTAAAAGAAGCATGGAAAGAATACCAAGTTCTTCCTGCTATTCCTTTTCCAAAAGACGAGATTACTCCCCCTATTATCAAATCCAACAACGATAATGGAAAGAAAAAAGAAAATAAGGTCATAGCCATCAAGGACATTGTTTCTCCAATAGAACAAAGCCCGCAACCTAAGCCTGTTTCTCCTATTTACGAGAAAGAACAACAAGGAGAAGACAAACATCAGTTTGTATATTGCGGCACGGAATGTATGGTACGTTGTCCAAACAACATTAGCATAGATTTGAGTAGTTGTAACAACCAGCACATAGCAGAAGCATGGAAAGTTTTATCAACCGTTTTGTTTAACAATACCATTCGGGATTTTCTCGGAATAAGGATTCGAATGCAACTATGCGACTGGGCTTATCTCAACCTAATAAACACCTTTGCCAAAGATTATCTGGGCAAGGGGAATTTAGCCACGCTCGTCACGGCATACATCTATAGCCAAAGTGGTTATCAAATGCGATTGGGACGTAATAACAACCGTCTCTATTTGTTATATGGTACCAAGCAAGGCATCTACGACAAAGGTTACTTTCGTATAAATGGCATCAACTATTATCCTCTCGAAAATGATGTCCAAAAGATGGAAGTATGTGATTTCGCTTTTCCAAAAGAACAAGCTCTTTCACTATATATTCCTCAGAATCAACTCTTCACTTATCAACCAACACCAATGAGGATATTGATTTCCGATAGGTATAAGGACATGAGCTTAAGTATTCAAGTCAACAAGAACCTCATTGACTTTTACAACACATACCCTTCATCAGAAATCAATGGAAACTTCATGACGAGATGGGCTATGTATGCAAATACTCCTATGGAGCGAGAAATACAGAATCAGCTATACCCTATACTGAGAGAAAAGATTTCAGGATTGAGCGAGCACGACGCAGTCAACAAGGTATTAAACTGGGTTCAAACTGCATTTGTATATGAATATGATGATAAAGTATGGGGGCACGATCGTGCTTTTTTCGCTGAAGAAACTCTCTTTTACCCTTATTGCGACTGTGAGGATAGAGCCATCCTCTTCACTCGCTTGATACGTGATTTACTCGGTTTAAAGTGCATCTTGACTTATTATCCAGGGCATCTTGCCTCTGCCGTTTGCTTCAATCAACAAATAAAAGGAGATTACCTTTCCCTAAATGGAGAAAAGTTTGTAGTATGTGACCCTACGTACATTGGTGCTTCTGTTGGCTTGACTATGCCTAATATGGATAGCCAAAAGGCAACAGTCATTTTATTGGAATAACCCTGATATTTATAAAGAAAGTTTTTATACTATAGAAATTTCCAATAGGATTTAAAAAAGTCTCTTGCTCATATAATTTGAGTAAGAGACTTTTTGAATATAACGTTGCCAAATCAAAATATAGATATTTATTACGATACTTTTATGATTCCAGGGATAACCTTGCCTTCTTTTCGCATTTGCTCGCCACGATGTAAGGCTGCTAGCATAGTATGGTAATGCTCCAGTCTTATCTTTCTTTGCTCAGGTGTTTCCTTCTGAACATTGTTCATTCTTTCCTCAAATCTTATAGCATCTTCGCCATAAAGAATTGGGGTTTCTTTAATTGGTCTTGCCATATTTTGAAAGTTTAAATGTTCGTTTCTGCAAATGTACGATTAATATTTCTAGATACCAAACTTTCGGGCGATTATTTTTGTTTTCGTCCTGTTTTTTAGGTTTTAGCTACTATTGCTGATAGGAAAGGAGGTAGTTGCTTTTCCTGGCAACACCTACGAAACGCAACTGTTGCATATTTTGAAACGGTTCAAAAAGCATATAATCCGCTCTCGCTGACGAAGGTTAACAGTTTGGTTCGTTTTGTTCGGTTTCCATTCTTCGGAGGCTTCCCAGAACCTTGCTACCGCGTTTCGCGGTAGCAAGTATGTTAACAAACTGGTTTACAGCATCATAATATTTTCATACCCCAGTATATTACAGTTCAAAAAGCATAGAATCCGCTCTCGTTGACAAAGATCAACTTATACCAGCGCTTTACTTCAGTTCCTTCCTTCTTTATACCAGTCACTACCCATATGCTGCGTTTCACGGCGCATGGGTAGTAACAGGCAAGAATAAGGATGGAACTACAGCATAACGTTTCCAGCAGATGCCGTTTATCATCTTCTCGCTCTTGACAGCTTATGTGGTAGATGTAAAAGTGCACTGTTCGAAACATCTTAGCATAGTCTTCAAAAGAGCTAATTGAAGTTGCCAGAAGAGTTACAATCTGTTTTTAGAAGATATAGCTCCTAAGACCGCACATCAGCTGTTGTGCGGTTGCACATCAACTGTTGTGCACATGTCGCCCAGCTGTTATGCATGCGTGTTTCAGCTGATGTGCGTTCTCTTTTTACAAGAGGCTAACTAACCCTATCATTCCTCTTCAATTATCCAATCCTCTATATTGCCCTGGGTAGAATCAAAGTTGATACCTACTTTCACAATAGGTTTCCCGCAAAGCGCAAAGCGCTGGGCATAGTTCTTGAGGTTGATTTGCTGCAAAGCCGTCTGGGCATCCCTGTTCAGCTTCAGCTCTATGATATAGAGACGGATGTCGGTCAACAGCACAATATCTACCCTTCCATTGGGAGTGTGCACTTCTACATCTACCACATAGCCAGTCAAAAGCGAGAAGATGATAAACAGCATCTGCTGGTAATGACCTTCATGGTTGGTGACATTGCAATATGGCACAGTTCCCAGGAAGGTCTGGAGCAGCTGTAATGCTCCGTCCATATCATTCTGACGGATAAGCACAGACATCTGAGCAATGGTGACATCTCCATTCTGGGCAAACATTCCTTCCAGATAGTTAGGAAGAAGACTCTCGAACAATCCTACTTTGATTTCCTTGTTCGGCAAATCAAGAGTATAGAGCTTGCTGGTCTTGTCATAATCTTTGATGGTAAGATAGCCACTTTGGTATAGCAAAGGGGTTATGGCCGTCATGTTCTCTGTCGGGGCATCAAAGGCTGATGATTTGGCATACATTTTTCCAAGAGTAGCCGGCAAGACATGAAACTTCCGCATCATGTTAATCAAGTAGGTTGGAGTGCCGGAAGCGAACCAGTATGAACCGAAATCCTGATTGGCAAAGCAGTTGAGCAGACTGAACGGATTGAATATATCTGACGATTGGGCAGAGAAATGATAACCATCATAGTTCGTTTTCAGTTCTTCGATGGCAGTTTCTCTTGTGGAGCCTAGCGATTTTGCCAATTCATCAATGTCGTCCGACATCTGGGTGAGCAGCTCCTCCTTGGTGATTCCACATATTCCCGAATATTCCCTGTTCATCGAAATATTGGTGATATTATTCAGTTCGCTGAAGATGCTGAGTTGCGAAAACTTGGTGATACCGGTGAGGAAGACAAAGCGGAGATATGGGTCGCAATCCTTCAATGGACTATAGAAATTACGCATGATATTGCGAAGATCCTTGAGATTGTCATCCTCGTGTGCTACATCAAGAAGAGGAGCATCGTATTCATCAATGAGCACGACCACCTTCTTTCCCGTTCGTCTGTACACATTCATAATCAGGCTTGCCAATCTCACATTCGGATCAACAGCATCATTTTCTATACCAAACTTCTTTTCATTCAAGCCGATGATATAGAGCAGGTATCTTTCCAGTTGCTCCTTCTCCATGTGTTTGCCCATAGCCATACTGAAATGGAGCACAGGATATTCTGTCCAATCCTGCTCCAACTTTTCAATGGCAAGTCCCTTAAAGAGTTCTTTCTTTCCTTCGAAATAACTCTGTAAAGTAGATACAAGCAAAGACTTTCCGAAACGACGTGGTCGTCCCAGAAATATATAGTTGCTGTCAGAATGTGTCATGCGGTAAACATATTCTGTCTTGTCGATATAGAGCCGGTCTTCCGTGCGAATCTTATCGAAGGTTTGTATTCCTATAGGATATCTTTTTTTTGCCATAATTCTACGCTTGATGATATTACAACTGCTTATCTTGCATAAAGCCACTGCAAAGATACGAAGTTTTTTTGGAAACTCTATTAAAAAAGAAGAAATATTGGGTTATCATTTTCAATAATAACTCTCGGGAAGATATTTATCTCATTTTTTCCAAAACAAAAAAGAACTTGAAGAAGATGTTTCATATTTTGCCTACATGTTTCAAAAAGATGCATATCTATCTTCAAACGTTGATGTCCTGAAACAGGACATCAACCTTCATTTGTCTTAATCCATGAACTTGATCATGTCCTGGCGTCTTGGCTTTGCCTCTGGCGATTCGTCAGGATAACCCAGGGCGATGCAGTAGAGCAGCTTATAATTCTTGGAGAATGCCATGCGGTCGAGGTAAGGCTTGGCCGACGGAGAATCCAGTATCCAACGGGCAGAACTGCCCAGGCAGCAGGAACCGATGCCCCTTGACCATGCTGCAAGAATGATGTTCTCGCCAAGCAAACCGCAATCAATCTGCGCCATATCATAAGTAGTATCGTAGGCGATGCAAACCACGCATGGAGCATTCACGAAGATGTTCTTGAAGCCCTTGCGCTCTGCTATCTTAGGATTATCCTTTACCACGGCTTGGGTGATTGAATCGATGAGAGCAGGAGAATCTATCACTCTGATTTCATACGACTGCAGGTTCTGCCCGTTTGGCGCATGGATGCCGCATTTCAGAATCTCGTTCAGGGTATCGCGGCTGATGACGGAATCCTTGTAAGCACGGATACTTCTGCGACTCATCATCAAATCGGTTACCACACTTGCAGAGTCAACGCTGGTCATTGCCTCCGGCTGTCTGTTCTCATTGCAGGCAGTCAACATCAGTGCTGCTGCCAATCCTAAGAAAATCTTCTTCATATTACTCATGATTAAACTTATATTCCTATTAGTATATACCCATGTAGCGCTATTAGTATTTATCCACGTAGCGTTATTAGTATATACCGTGCAAAGATAGCAACAAATACTGGTATTCAAGAAGATACGTTATGATTTTTAAGAGTTTTTATCGGTCTCTCCGCCATTCTTTTAACAAGTATATATCATAATAGCCAAACATTTTCCACCTATTTTGCTAGAATTTCCCAAAAACTTCGTATCTTTGCAATGACTTTATGCAAGATAAGCTGTTTATAAAATCATCAAACGTAGAATTATGGAAAGAAAAAGTTATTCTATAGATATAAATCGCATTGCACAATATGCCATGTATGCATATTGCATTTTCGCATTGTTTTCGCTGGCATTTTCTGTTTGCAGACAAGCGGGCTTATCCTTCAGAACAAGTCCCATCCTGATTCCAATAAGTCCCATCCTGGTTACCATCAAGCAACTGGTCTTGCAGCTCGTCCCTATAGCTTTATGGGGAATATTCCGCTACACGCTACCGGCAGGCGTAAAATTGCTACGACGCTGCAGCGAGTTGATGGTACTTTACTATGGGCTCTCATTCATCCTGGGCCAATGCTTCAATCTTCATCTCGTAAAGATGATGCAGAACGGACAGATTACCCAAATGGCTTCCATACTCACCTGGACAGAAAGCACGATGGGCCTGATTTCCGTCATCGCCTCCCTGGTAGCCGGCTGTCATCTGTGCAGCAAGCACAGGGGCAACATGCGCAAACTGGGCATAGCCCTTATCCTGGTTTTCATGGTATGGCTGATATGCTCAAATATACTCCCTGTTGCAGTGTTTTATCTGGCAGGTAACACCCAGCAGGCAGCCTTCACCTGCATGAATCTCATCAGTATGATAACCACAACATCGGCTTATATATACGCATACTATAGAATGTATCGGGCGATAAAAACGAAATAATTTGGCGATGCGGCGTTTTTTTCGTATCTTTGCCGCAAAATATGCGGCGTTTCTTGATAAATAATGCCGCATAAGATAAAATTAGAAATGCAGCAAAATGATGGAAAAGAATCAGATTTTTGAAAATATTATGAGCCGTACATCGGTGAGAAGCTATACAGACATGCCACCGCTCGCTATCGTGGTTTGCGGATGCCTGGACAAGACGCTGGAAGGCACAGAGCAGGAGTTCTGGATTCAAGACTGTTCGGCAGCCACGGAGAACATTCTACTGATGGCTCACGGCCTGGGACTTGGCGGTGTATGGACAGCCCTCTACCCCCTGAAAGAACGATACGAGGGAATGCAGCAACTGCTGCATCTGCCCAAGACGATGA
>ERZ1032794.324-NODE-324-length-13374-cov-7.264960_pt1 | contig 13374 bp, 22 predicted proteins | sample MGYA00516957_ERZ1032794 | MGnify/ENA primary metagenome ERZ1032794 (study PRJEB33719, sample SAMN04262543) | wastewater metagenome | biome: sewage system; feature: street-access sewage; material: sewage | place: Peru: Lima | collected 2013-01-15 ... | reverse complement strand
ATAGTTTACATGCAACAGCCAGAAATTTCGATACACCCTCTTATTGGACGCTTACCAATTATCAAATATCCTCTGCCTATAAGAACTTTTACAGAAGGGAGGTGTTCGTTATGGATATTAATTTCAATATTGGTTTTGGTAAAATTGATAGCTTATCTTGGGATTCATCCTTACTTAAAATTCAATTTTCCAACGGTGAGGTAATGGTCTATGAAAATATTACTTTTTCTGAATATCAGCAATTATTGTCCAGCTTAACTGCTGCCGACATTCAATTAACCAAAGCTATGCTTAATGAAATGGAAATGTACCATGTTCATTATGTAGCTTAATTCTTGAAAAGGTTGCTCTATTCACAGTAGAGTAGCCTTTTCTTACATTACTTGGAAGCCTAATAATACCTTAGAAGTCGCATCTTCTAATGGTCATGTTTCTAAGATTACTGGTGTATCCTTTGCAAATTATTTACTTGTAAAAGATAATCCAAAATTGTTAAAGCTTATTGAGAAACGTGCTGTTTCTCTGTAATGTTTTAATCTTTGAAAGGGTTACCCTACTGCAATAGAGTAGCCTTTTCTTTTTGTAGCGTATCTGTTATAGTAGCGTGTCTATATTAGACGGTCACATTATCAAATTATCAGAGGTTATTCTTTATCAGAATGTGCTTATCAGAGATTTTGTTCCTCATAAAATTAAAGTTTTATGTCATTTCTAAGACCCTTGAAAGCCCTTAAAATAAGGTATTTCTCCAATTATCAAAAACTGCTGCCAATAGCCTGTTTAAGCCTATTTGAGCTTATAACATCCTGTATTAAGTCTATATTAGCCTGTTTATTAACAAAAAAGACCCTGTAACCGTTTATCAGTTCCTCTTTTCTTTGCTATTCTCGTATAATAATATTGAGGTCTGTTAGTACCAATAACAGGCTGCAACATTATATACAACAGATTAATACTGTGCAGAGGAAAGAGGTGATATTATGAATATTCTTACAAGTCCAGTTCTTACAAGCCCGAACCCAACACTAATTCAAGCAATAAACTGGGAAAGCAACTCTCTAACTATTACCTGTCAATCAGGTAAGGTTATTGAATTTTGTCCTGTTTCATTTTTTGAGTATATGGAAATCTCCAAAGCCATAACTCTTAATGAAGTTTTGATGTATAATCCTTTACTTATTAACAGGATAAAATAATACTTTTTCCAATGATGGGAGCTTCCTATTCGCAGTAGGATGTTCCCATTTTTTTGTTGGTTGTAAGAAATTCATTATAGGTTACAAGGTCATTCTTTTGACCGTACAAGCAAATTGTGTAACAAAAAAGACTCCTGAAACTTTAGAGGTATTCCCTAAAGAGGCTTTTACATCTCTTATGGTCGTTCTCCAAAGTTCCAAGAGTCTTAATTTATGCTTGGACAGTTCACGTAAAATATGTGATTATTTATGTGTAAAACTATGTGTGCTTACACTTATTTTTACGTGAGTTTGATATTACTTACTGGCTGAAAACTTTGCCCTAAAAGTGGATAAAAGCTTTTGCCCTGTAATACAACTATTGTTGTGGGACAAACCTCTTCATCCTCAAAAAAGGCAAATCTTACATTCTCCCACTTTTCATATTCGTATCACGTTTTCATTTCCATGTTATAGAAAATAAATAAAATTTGTGTTTTATTTAGGCGTAAAAAATCGCTTAAAATCAAGGTTTTCGCTCTATTTTCATGTAACAAAAAAGACCTTGCGGTCTGTATTGCTACAGACCTACAAGGTCAATTTTTACGTTTGGACAATTTTTCTGTTGGTTGGGAAATTTACCCTTTAACAGGATATTTTGCTTTCCCCTCTAACATAGAGATTATGACCTTGATATTTTCATTATAATATATTTTTCCCAAAAGACAATCCTTTTTTATAATTTAAGGACGCACCAACCGGCACGCCCTCTTTGCTCTCTTGTTATTTACTTATTTTGTTGATTCAAGTCTAACAGTAAATCTTACTGTCCCCGTATAATGTCCTGCTGAAAGTCCATCAAACATACTATACATTTCTGTGCTTGATTCTGTTTGTCCCATCATAAAGGTAGCAACTGCAGCTCCCTCTGAACTATATAAGCGTACATTACCAACTGCTCCCAACTCATTGTACATTGGTGTCGATTCTTCCGGCGCATAAATACATACCTTTTCTGATTCTGTAAGGTTCATCACACTCGCCGTAAATTTATAGCCATTGCTAGTGTTCAAATTGATACTTTCCGGGATATTTACACAGAATGTACTTGGGTTGTCATATTCAACTTGTACATCTGCATTTTGCCCATCTTGTCCTACCTCATACTCCGCTGCCGAAACCAACATAGTAGAACCAGCCAAAAGCGAAAAAGCCATTATCATTCCTATTATCTTCTTTTTCATTTCTCTACCACCTTTAAGTTAAACTCTACTTTTGCACTGTTTAAAGCCGTACCTTCTTCTTTGTAGCACTCAATCAGTAAAGCACTGTTATAATCGCCGGATTGCAACGTATCATCAAGTGTAATGTCATAATATCCCTTTCCTGGATTAACATAGCCTGATTGCCAATATTCTTTATCTTCTATATAAAGAGTCATGCGAAAAAGACAATCGTTTTCCTTTGGATTATAAAAATTTACTTTCTGCCCTTTCTGATCCGCAATAAAAACAAGAGAGCTTACCCCTGGCACTTTGATTGTTTTACTATCCGATTTTGCCCCGGATGGTAACTTTTGATCTCCATTCCAGTCTTCTGCGTTATTATCAGTTTGCAGCAAATCCGTCTTACCAGACCACCCAAAGAAGAAAAATATAGTAAAGCCCAAAAGCAAAAGTAACAACACTATTACGAAAATATTTCGTTTTTTCATCTCACACCTCCGCAAGACATGATAGCAAAAACTTTTTTTCTCGTCATTGCAAGTCGGGTATGCTCTGCTTTTTCCAACGAAAAATTGTACTTTCTTCTATATTATAGTAATCGCACTGACCGCTTATAGCTGCTGCAATTGCATTCTTTGAATATTGTTTATGTGGAATTATGCAATTTGGAATCTCCGTATGTATTATACGGCACTCTTCACACCGCATTCGGCGTAAATTAAATACATATTCTTCCCCGGAAACGTCCTTAACTGTACGCTTTCTGCTGCCAATTATTTTCATTTTTCCGCAGCATTCCGGGCAATTATTCTCTTCTACTGTTTTTATACAGTAACAATTTTTTTTAATACTATCTCATATTCATATCTAATTATCATAAATTCCTCACATAAAAAAAGAGCCTGAACAGACAGACTCTAAATTATTTATTCTTTTTTCGCAACGTATCAATCATATTTTGAATCATTATAATTTCTTCTTCTGACAGTCCTGATACATCTAGTGTATTTCCTGCTGGCTTTTCCCTGCCAAATAAATAGTCAATAGAAACGTTGAACTCTTCAGCATACTTTATAAATACATCCGGCGAGGGTGCTCTTGTTGTCTTTTCATAGTAATTTACATTTGACTTGGAGATGCAAAATATATCCGCTAACTGCTGTTGCGTATACCCTTTTTGCTTTCTTAAAGCCTTAATCCGCTCTTGAAATCCGCATTCATTAAAGGTCATCTTGTCATCTCCTTCCAATAAGTCCTAATATCTTTAATTAAATCCAAAATATTTGAACCGATATGTTGACTTAAGTTTATCACGACATTAGAATAGAATTAGTATTATCATAAGCACTATTGTTCTAAAATACGCATCTTTAAAGGAGGAAAACATGGCACTTATTAAATGTCCTGAATGTGGAAAAGAGATTTCTGACAAATCGTCACAATGCATTCATTGTGGATATCCCCTTAATGAAGTATCGGTTAATAATCAAGATATCTCTTCTCTAAAAGCAGATATCCTAAACCTTGCAACTGCTAGGGTTCAATCAAAAGAATCCGGCACAGATGCAACCATCAAACTATATCCAAGTATTTCCAAAAAAATTGCAGAAATACGTGCATTAAATAATGAATCTGTTGAAGATACTATTGCCCAAATAATCTATGATTCGTTAAAAGAAATGGAGATATACAGCAGTTGGAAAAGTACAAAACTGTATTACGAATTAGTGAATTTTCAAAAACTCTCTTATGATACATTTGCTTTTTTAGCTTCCGCATATGGCGAAAAATGCAGCAGGTGCAAGAAACTGAACGGGTTTCCGACAATTGATTGGTTTCCAATTTATCAGATTGTTACATATGCGCCTTCAGACATTAGCAACTCTTTAAAAGGAATGATGGGGACGCAACAATATAACACGCTATTACAGTGGCATTCTTCTAATCCAGATGTAACAACTTATGAATCTGCATTAGCATCCGTTCCCCGTTTTTCGACACAAAATGTAAAAAATACTGCTGCCACTACATTAAAATGCCCGAAATGTGGATCTACTGCTGTCACGACTACAACAAGAGGATATTCTATTATGCTCGGCTTTATTGGTAGTGGCAAAGTCATAAACATATGTGGAAATTGCGGTAATAAATGGAAACCTAACTAAACTCCAAAAACGAAAGGATTAAAAATGGGAACAACTGATTCAAAAACAGAAACATCAACTAACATTGACTTTTCAAAAGAATTTATAAGTAAAAAAACGAATACAAATATCGGAATGTTATGTATGACCGTAGTATTTACCGTCTTAGGTGCGCTCCTTACTATTGCTGGGCTTTTCCCGGCTAATTCCCCTGGTTTAACGATTTTGGGATTTTTAATTTTTATTGTTTTCCTCATATTAGATATAGCCTTCATCCAAGAATTATATAAACTTCATAAGTATAAAAATTCACTTTCTGATAGCAATACTATCCTTGAATTAGATAAAATGATGGAAACTGACAAAAGGGTTCAAGAAGCCATTGCAAAATCAAAAGAAGCACAAGCTGCCCAAAAGCAACGGCAATACAAATTAGATCATCCGAAATGCCCTACTTGCGGAGGTACACATACTCGCCGGATCACAACAACAAGCCGTGCTATCTCCGTAACCGCTACAGGATTAGCTTCTCGGAAACTGGGGAAATCCTTTGAATGCCTCGATTGCAAATATACATGGTAATTTAGGTTCGACTAGCCAGGACTCAGTGACAGACTAAGATAGACCTCGAAGCGGATTGAACACGCCACGAATCGCTGCGAAAATGTAAATATACCCCCCTGGTCATTTACTACAAGAATATTTCCGGCTGATTAAGAATGTACAGCCAAAATAAAACAGACTGAAAAATAACCATTTTAATCCAGACATAAATTAAGCCACTGCAACATATTTTCACTGCTGCCAGTGGCTTTCTTTATATATCTACTCTTTTTTATCCTTCAAGAATTTTTATATATTTGTAAATTGTAGTCCTCGACATTCCACAAAGTTTTGACAGTTCCGAAACATTCATTTCTTTTTTGATATACTTCGGATAGTACCGCATAAACACCGCCGGAATATTATCTTCAGTAGTCTTCGGTCTTCCAATGACTGCACCTTTCGCTCTAGCATTTTCCATCCCGGATTTTACACGCTGGCAAATTATGTCATGTTCAAGCTCTGCGAAGACCGCCCACATCATTAACATGCCCTTTGTCATCGGGTCAATCTCGTGCCCTGGCGTACAATCTACAGTTATACTTTTATCAATTATCAGTTTCAATTTCTTTTCTTTTATTTCATCTATTATACTGCATAACTTCTGTGTCGATCTAGTCAATCGGCTAACTTCTAATACTATAATTGTATCTCCTTCATGCGCTGTATTCATAAGACGGTCAAGTTGTACTCTATCATTCTTCATTCCGCTTTGATATTCCCAGAATATATTTTGCGGATCAACACCAAGTTTTTTCAAATCCCTTTTCTGGCGATCAATATCCTGTTTCTTTTCGTTGGTTGAGCAACGGGCATAACCATAAATCATAGAAAAATCTCCCTTCTTTTCTGCTTCTGAGCAATACTGTTCACGAAACCCTTTCAAAAATATATTGAACAAATATTGCCACTTTTTCTATTAAATCATTGCTTTTTTCTTGTTCTTTTGGCTGTTACAAATTGTACACGAAATGAGTTGTTTTCTTGAACACATTATATCAAAGAAATATACCGCTTACAATACACTTTGAAATATGTAATAACTGTATGCGGTATATTATTGTATTGACTGAATCCGTGTTCTGTATGTATTATTGATTTATGTATCTTGTGTATTTATCAAATACAGAATCACTAATACCTGTTTTATAAATTTTACGGATATCGTTGATGTGTTCATCTTTTAAGATCTTTAACCGATGTAATAAATCACTTCTACTACTTGCATAATTATGATTCTGTTTATTATTGTAGATGATAATGTACTTCATATTGTCTTCTCCCTTCTTAAATAGTAGATATCATAAAAGGGGATTGATTCCCCTTTATGAGTTATGCACTAATGTAAATGCTTTCTGTTGCACTTCTTACAATTTCAGATCCGTACTTTTCACGAATGTCATTCATGGAAGTTTTACCGTTACTCTTTACCTGTTCTTCAGGGTTATGCCAAAACCACATCTTCTTTTTGCTAGCCCAGTGGAAGCCGTTTGCCTTAAGCTCTGCCTTACACACATATGTATTTCCTGATACCCAGACCCATGAACCGCAAATTTCAATCTCTACATTGAGGTTGATAATTGCATTGATGATTTCTCGAATCATCTCATCTTCTGCCCTGTTATATTTATTAGAAACGGTATCATTCTTTTCTAATGTCTTGAAGCAAAACTCATATTCTACATTGATTATCTTGATAGTTTCAACTGAACCGCCGTTATCTGGATGATTCTGTTTTACCAGTCTTTTATACTCCTTTCTCAATTCTTCCAGTGTTTGAACATTCGTGAAGTATGTCATATGTCTTTCCTCCTTCGTTTTTTTATCTTGATTGCATTTTACACTAATACTTGTGCTTAAGTCAATTGTGTTTTTACACAAATATTAGTGCTTTGTTCTCCTTGATTTCTGTTTGATCTGTCAATTGCAATTACACTAATACTTGTGTATAATCATCTCAACAAAGCAAATCACAAATAGAAAAACATACAGGAGGCTACCAATGAAAGAAGCAGAAAAAAAGTTATATGAAAAAGGGTTTTATTTATCAAATCAGTTTGACGGATTCTTTGGCACTATTCCCGATCAATACGAACTGGCAGACAAAAACGGGAATACCGTGATTGACCACTTATCAGAAGCACAAGTAATTGCATTATCAGCAATCTTATAAAAGAAAGGGAAAAGCAATGACTAAAGTTGAAATGTTAGCAAAAGTAAAAAAATATAAGGGAATCGGCGTTGAGATCACAACTGCAACAGGAAATATGATTTATTACTTCTATGAAGACTTTGAAGATTCAAACGGAATCGACCGAGCAATGAGACAAATTTATCCCAAAATGGATAATGGCAAATTTGCCAAAGTTACATTTATTGCTTAAATATTCGGCTCTGCTGCCGAAAAATAATACTATCGCTGACCTACCGGCACGCTATACGGGGAGAAGGAGAAAACATGCAATTTTTATTTTACAGAAGCAACGGAACATACTGCACCACAAATACTAACATTCGGGACATTCTGGCAGAAGTGCAGCCGGATGATATCATTGACGCTTTGGATTGTGTCGGAATTAAAGTAAATCGTTACTTTGAGACAATGCCCAAAAATACAGACTATATTCTATGGGTGTCTGATCCGCTTGCAGAAGTTAAAAAAGTATTTATGAAAATGTATAAAAAAGGCGAAGAAGATACCGTTGAAGAGTTTAAAATTTATCCCGATGAAGTCCGGGCGATCGTTGACTACTTTTCATAACATTTATTCTAAAGCTCATACCGGGGTGGCGTAACTGCTGCCCCTTTTTCGCTAATACTTAAATACACAATAATAAATGAACTTGCTAATAATCCCCCTAAAATGCTATAATATTAGTGTAAAAAAGGAGATTTTGAAATGATTAGTTACAAAAAATTGTTTGAACTGATGAAAAAACAGGGAAAAAATACTTCCCATATAAGAAATGAGAATATCATTGGACAGGAAACTTTGCGAAAATTAAAAATCGGCACGGGAATACTTGAAGAATATGATTATAAAATACCAGGCACAAAACCAGCCAAATACGAAAAACGTACCCGTGAAACGTCCGTTGACAGCAAGTCTATTGAAGCTCTCTGTATCTGGTTAGACTGCCAGCCGAATGATATAATGGAAGTTATACCTAATACTTTTGAAAATGCTGATCGTCTTTGTGAGGCACTTTCAGACAAAAATCATCAAGTTACGCCCGATGAACTCCCGGCAAAACTTAACATGCAATAATAATGTAATGAATGCTTTTAGACAGTGGCACAAAATCCACTGTCTTTTTTATGCTTAAAACTGAGTTCGACACGCCCCCCATTTTATGACTTTTTTCGTTAAAAAGGTGCAGTTTTGCGCTTGCTCGGTGCGGAAAAGTTCGATGAAAAAAAGCCTATAATAAACTGAGAAAATTGTGGATTTCTGCCCTATTTTCTATAATCAGAATCCCATTATGGGAATTTGAAATAATATCAAAGTGCCAAATTGACAGCTTGAATTTACGTAAAAAAAATGGGAGCAGCAACACACACGGTCACTACTCCCAAACGGTTATTGAATGAATTATAATTTTGGAATCATGTTAAAATCCCCGGAATTGATACGGGAAAAACAATGATTAAATATCTTTAGTGCGGATTATGCGAAAATCTACATCTACCGCCACACCATCGGCATTAACGGCACACTGATAGTATGCCCAGTTATTTTTCTTGCTAGTTGGCTCTTGACGTACAACATCAGCAAGAGTATATGGGGAAATTCCCATACGTTCTGCAGCTGTAACAAAATCATATTGCCGATATAATCCACCTTCATTTACTGCGATATCCGCTATTACATCCACTGTCTTGTGTATGGTTTTCGGCACATATGCTAAGTTTCTTGCTGCATGGTTTCCGGCAATTCGCTTTTTGCGATTAACACGGATTAAATGATGTACTTCTATAATATCTCCCGGCTTAATCCATTCCGGGACTGTTAAAAAGGCTTGCGCTACAAGTTGATGAATTGTAAAAAATCTTCCTGTGCGATCATTCACTCTTGTAGTTACATGTTCATATCCACCCGTGAAATAAGTCTTCACAAGTTTCACGTTACCGCCTTTTCTCTTACTAATCAACCGCCCTTCGGACGATATAAACCAGCCTTTGACCGCTGGTACTGCCTTGAATTCTTCATCAACGGATATACGACCGCCAATAACTCTAATGTCCTTTTCGGACAGAATTTCATAATATTTTTTATTGTTCATGTGTCATTATGGCACTATGAACTTTTTGAACTTTTTTGCACTTGCTGAACTTTTTGAGTGCTTTTTTCTCCTTCTCATTTTTGCTTTGGGGCAGAATCCGGCGATTCCACCCACATATAAAAAAGTAATTTTATTTAATCAGCAATAGCAAATCCTGTGTGATCTTCCATTGCTTTTATCATAGAATATGGTACTTCATTGATTTTCGGATGCTTCCATACAAAGTAAGCAAATGCTTTCTTCTCTGAATCTGTATGTACAAGATTCTTTAATTCTTCTTTAAACTTTTTCGGCTCATCAATATCCAAAAGTTCTGAAATCGCTTCCTGTGTGAGCTGTACAGGCAGTTCTTTGGCATCCGGCAAATTAAAGACAAACCGGTAAAGCTCTAAATCATTGATACGCATACATGCGTGTTTTCCATATCCATCCGTTCCAACGAAAGCTCTATTTCCGCTGTTGATTTGTTCACGTAACTCTTCAACCGTCATCTTGAATGTTCCCTTTAAATATTTTTCTGAATCAGAATCTTCAAGATAAATATGCTTTCCACCACTTATGCAAAAGCCTCCGCTTAAATTCGATAACGTTACATAAGCCTTAAAACCCACACTCCACGGCATTAAATTTTCAAGTTCCACATTCTGTTTATCAGAAAATTCTACTTTTGTACCTGCTTTAGTCATGATTATTCATTCTCCTTTTCATCTGCATATCTTACTTTTCCAACCTGATTTAAAATGTATTCTTCACTCGCCATTCTTTTCAGCTCGTCCGCTGTCATTGTTTCTTTACTTAAATCGTGAATTCCTGTTGTATCAAGATTTATTTCCATGCATTTTTCCATTCTAACTATCTCCTTTTTTATCGAAATATATCATCAAATTCTGTTTTTATCTGCTCTTTCGGTTTTAAAGCATCTCCGAAAACAGTATCAAATTCGCTTGTGTCTGCTGCATTTCTTTCTCCAAGCATATCCAGAAAAATATTATCAAATTCTTTATCTTGTGCCGTGTTTCTTTCGTTACCACAAAATACAGAATCGAACTCATTTTCCGGCATTTCATTTCTTTCTTGCTTCGCTTTATCAAATTCTAAAAGCATAGCCGTGTTATCTGCCGGTTTGATTGTGATAATGCAAAAACCACTATAATCATAAATAGCGGGAATACGCCCCGTTTCTTTCCAACCGTCACGATATATGATTTCTCCGTCATTCTCTGGCGTTCCGACAAATTCAACGCTGCCAAACACTTTATTTCCTTCTGCCACTTGTCTATCAATCCAATCACAGAATTTAGGATATCGGCTTTCATTGATATAGCCGATCCCACATAGACATCTATGTACTGTCCCGTCAATCTCAATATTTTCGATCGACCAATCATCAAATGATCCAACCTGTACGGAATCCTCAAATACAGGCAGATTGTTCAATGTTCCCGTGACTCCATGACCATAAGGAATTTCTTTACTATCATCTAAGAACTCAGCACATAATGGCATTCCTTTTACAGTGTCCGCATTATCTCTAGTGTACTGTTCCAAATAGGTAATCCCGTTAATATTCCAATGATTTTCGTCCGGGTAAATCTCATGAAGAACTATCTTCAATTTACGTCTACCAGTGATATCCTGGCAAATTTCTAAAATTTTATTTTCCATCTCTAATAAACATCCTTCCGTAATGACTCAGACGGAATAAATCTTATACCGCCATGCTCCGGCACATCTACCGGCTCTTTTGTATGAAAGTTGTATAACTTTCTCGCCGGAACAGTTTTTCTTTGGAATGTGCCCAAATACTTAATATGTACTTTTCCATTTGTATTAAGTCCCTCTGCTATCAAAGTTGCAAAGGAATCAAAATAAAGTCTTGCAGTCTCTTGATTTATACCGTGTAAGACTGCAAAATCTTGTACTATATCATCTTTTGTTATACCTCTAGCCATAAGTTCTCCTTCCCCATCCAGAAGAAAAAGAGTGCAAAAATCACTCAATTACTTCCGCTTTCCATATTCATTTCTATCTTTCTCCGAAAAAACTCTCAAACTTTCAGAGTCTCTTTTCAGTCTGTGATATTCCCCGATTACAGCAAGCATTTTCTGCATTTCAACAACAAAGCCGACATCCTCCCAAGCTGCTGCAATTTTTCCAACAGTCTTGTAATAGTCCAAATCACTGCTGCCGTCATTGATAAGATGTCTCATATCTGCTATATCAATGTCTGCTCCTGTTGCAATTTTAGTTTTGACTGCTACATTTTCGGCAATCAGTTCCCGTTCCTCTGAATTAAAGTCATATGATACGGGATGTGTGATCTTAAATAAAAATCCTTCAAACGCTTTATTTTTCATTGTCTTCATTCTCCTTCTTTCCAATAAATCCAAATTCTCTCTGCATATCTACTACTTTTTCCAGTGAATCCATATATTTCTCATGAATCGCTTCAAGACATTCATCCACACGCTTTGTTATAAATTCTGTAGATTGGCGCACACCTAAAAGATAAATAAATCGACATATCATCTTAATACGGCTTTCGTCCTTATCTTCCATTGCCTGAACAAGTAATTCTCTGGCTCTTTTATATAAATCTGGATCATCATATTCAAGTTCTAATTTCATTAGTATTTTTATAAATTCCGCACTATCTGGGCGAATATCTTTATATGGCATTTCCCTTAATAGATGAATATCCCTGTATACATCGTCATAAGCGAATTTCTCGCCATCCTTTTCCCAGTACCTCATCATTTTGCAGAAATCATCTACATTATGATTTTTCATTGCTTCTTCAATAAATTTCCATTCTTTGCTTTGTTCCATCTTTTCTCCTTCCGGCTTCGCCCAACCAAAAAGAAAAAGAATAAATGTATTGTGGCGTATCTACATATTGTAGATGCTTTGAATCTTGCGACTACATATAGTTAAGTATCCTTTTTTGCTTTGGTCGGTTATTATGTATGAGTGCTACTTGCACGAATACAAAAACACGTCAGTGTTTTCATATAATCTTGACACTATCGTGTCGCTATGCCATTATCGCCGGATAATGTCATATTACTTTTATCTAGGGGGGGTGTTTTTAACCGCAGAGTTATAATAATAGCTTTGCGGTCAGAAAGCCCCCCTTTATTCGTTATCTGATCTTTTCGATCATCCACACATTGTCAAACCTCTTAACTTTGCCATCAACCTTTTTCTTCTTTCGTTTACACACAATCCTATATGTACTGTTGTACTGATTTTCTAATATGGAATTTATGGCTTTATAGCTTGTGATGATATGGCGATATTTGTCTGTAAATCCCAATGTTCTTGCAAATTCCTGTGTCTCTGACCGATTCCACCAAGCTGTTTGTTTTTGGAAATGATCTTCTAATAATTTTTCTGTGTAAATTTTTGCATCGTCATTCCAGGGACTTATATTGATACCAAAAGCATCCTTCAATGTCAGTAAAAAACCATTCTTGCCCCGGCGAATCATATCTGTTGTGCGCTGAATACGATTTTCAAAAAATGTCAGCTTTTTATCGTTCACTGTCTTTGTCAGTACACCATTTATCTTTTCATCCCGGATTATTCGGTGTTTGTCTGGGTATCTGTTCCCATTCTTCAAGTACCACTCCAAATAGTAATCAATGCCCTTCGTTAATAATGTATGTGCTGGTTTTATCCAACGTTTTTCAGCAGAATTAAATCCATTAAGTGTACTATTTGAGATATTTCTTATATAAAGAGCTGCTATATCACAGTCATCTTGCTTTCTCTTGCGCCCAACAATCTGCTTAATGGTCTGTACATCATAAATTCCATCAATAATTATGATTGAAAAGCTATAGTCTCTCATAGATACGCCACAATCTAAAGCCGATGTACCAAATAGAAACTTTTGCCCGTAAAAGATATTATCATCTGAGATTTTTGCTATTTGTGATGC
>ERZ1032794.323-NODE-323-length-13376-cov-8.745665_pt1 | contig 13376 bp, 7 predicted proteins | sample MGYA00516957_ERZ1032794 | MGnify/ENA primary metagenome ERZ1032794 (study PRJEB33719, sample SAMN04262543) | wastewater metagenome | biome: sewage system; feature: street-access sewage; material: sewage | place: Peru: Lima | collected 2013-01-15 ... | reverse complement strand
TCTTTTGTCTTCAGCACGAAAAGCTCCTTATTCTCATGATTGATGCAGTAGTCAGGCACGAATGCGATACCCAGTCCGATTTTGGCCAGGTCTATGAGAAGATCGTTACTGCTTAGCTCAATTTCCGGAATCAGGTCAAGCTGGTGCTGTAAAAACAGATTATGCAGGAATTCACTGGTGGTGCTGTTTCGGTCGAGCATCATGATAGGATATTTATTGAGCTCGGAAAAAGCTATCTCCTGCTTGCGAAGCTTGAAATAATTGGGATTTGCTACAAAAACATCGGAAAAGTTGCATATGGTTTTCTGTCTGTATGAGTGATTGAGGTGCGAGTTTGGAAAATTCGTGACAATCAGGTCAACCTTCCTTTGCTCCAAAAGCTCCACACACTGGATAGATGTGGCATTTGTGACTTTGATAGGCACATTCGGGAACCTCTGATGGAACTGCTTTAAGTAAGGAACCAGCAGATAACGGCATATGGTATCGCTTGCGCCGATGTGAAGCTGGCCAAGTCCAAGTGTGCCTGAGTCTAAAAGCTGGCTTTCACCGCGGGCAATAAGATTCATGGCAGGCTCAATGTGCTTTAAAAGCAGGGCACCGGCTGCAGTGAGCTGTACCTTCTTTGTGCTTCTGATGAAAAGAGTCTGTCCCAGCTTCTTTTCGAGAGTCTTAATAGACTGGCTTACCGCGGACTGTGAAATAAACAGCTTCTTGCTGGCTTCAGAGAAGCTCAGGGACGTTGCCACGTAGTAAAAGACCTTGTAAAGCTCATAATTTATATCCATTTTGTTATCCTCCGTATAAATATGGTTATTTGCATCTGTTTTTATCAATGATGGGCAAAATACCTTTTGACCCTTATATCATTATATAAGAAAACTATAATTAACGCAACTTATAAAACAAATTAAATATATTAATTATACTTATCATAACTAAAGTGTTATACTACAACCATAGTTTTAAAGTCCGATTGTGCAAAAAGCCGGACGGTAACGAATAATTGGTTACATACTCTCGAATTGAAAGGAGAACATATGAGTAACGTACGTCGTGTATATGTAGAGAAAAAACCTGACTTTGCGGTAAAGGCAAAGGAATTAAAGCATGAGATTAAACATTATCTGGGAATCACAACTGTGGAGGCAGTACGTGTATTAATCAGATATGATGTGGAAAATATATCAGAGGAGACATACAAGAAAGCCTTGTATACAGTTTTCTCAGAGCCACCTGTTGATGATATCTATGAGGAGACATTTGACTATGGTGATGCAAAAGTATTTACTGTAGAGTTTTTACCGGGACAGTTTGACCAGAGAGCAGATTCAGCCGAGCAGTGTGTGAAGCTTCTCAATGAGAATGAGGAGCCGGTTATCAGAAGTGCTATCACATATGTGATTGAGGGTGCTATCACAGATGAGCAGTTTGCTGCTATTAAGAAGCACTGCATCAACCCTGTTGATTCGCGTGCTATCGGCATGGAAAAGCCTAAGACACTTGTGCAGGAGTTTGATGATCCTGCTGATGTCATCATATTTGACGGTTTCAAGGATATGGCAGAGGACAAGCTGAAGGAGCTTTATTCATCATTGAACCTTGCCATGACCTTCAAGGATTTTCTTCATATCCAGAATTATTTTAAGAATGAGGAAAAGCGTGATCCTTCAATGACAGAAATCCGTGTGCTCGATACATACTGGTCAGATCACTGCCGTCATACAACATTCTCTACAGAGCTTAAGAATGTCAAGTTTGACGATGGCTTCTACCGCACACCGATTGAAAATACCTACAAGGATTATCTCAATACATTTTCAAATATCTACAAGGACAGAAATGACAAATTTGTCTGCCTGATGGATCTTGCACTTCTTGCCATGAAGAGATTAAAGGCAGAGGGCAAGCTTGATGATCAGGAAGAGTCTGATGAGATCAACGCATGCTCTATCGTGGTACCTGTTGAGGTGGATGGAAAGACAGAGGAGTGGCTTGTAAATTTCAAGAACGAGACACACAACCATCCTACAGAGATTGAGCCTTTTGGTGGCGCTGCTACATGTCTTGGCGGAGCAATCCGAGATCCTCTCTCAGGACGTACATATGTATATCAGGCAATGCGTGTAACAGGTGCAGCAGATCCTACAGTACCGGTTTCACAGACAATTGAAGGAAAACTTCCACAGAAGAAGCTTGTCAGGGAGGCAGCTCACGGATACAGCTCATATGGAAACCAGATCGGACTTGCAACAGGCTATGTCAAGGAGGTTTACCATCCAAATTATGTTGCAAAGCGTATGGAGATCGGTGCAGTTATGGGTGCGGCTCCAAGACGTGCTGTCCAGAGACTTAACTCAGATCCAGGAGATAAAATCATTCTCCTCGGAGGACGCACAGGACGTGACGGAATCGGTGGTGCTACAGGTTCATCAAAGGCACACAATACAAAGTCTACATCAGTATGCGGAGCTGAGGTACAAAAGGGTAATGCACCTACAGAGAGAAAGCTTCAGAGACTTTTCAGAAGAGAAGAGGTCAGCCATATCATCAAGAAATGTAACGATTTCGGTGCCGGCGGAGTTTCTGTTGCTATCGGAGAGCTTGCTGACGGACTTCGCATAGAGCTTGACAAGGTACCAAAGAAATACGCAGGTCTTGACGGAACAGAGATTGCTATCTCAGAGTCACAGGAGCGTATGGCAGTTGTAGTTGCGCCTTCTGATGTTGAGCAGTTCCTTGCATACGCAAAGGAGGAAAATCTCGAGGCAACAGAGGTTGCGGTAGTTACAGAGAATCCAAGACTTGTGCTTGAGTGGAGAGGCAAAGAGGTAGTAAATATCTCTCGTGCATTCCTTGATACAAACGGAGCTCATCAGGAGACAGATGTTGAGGTTGAGATGCCTTGCGAGAGTGACAATTATCTGGACAAAATCAGCACACCTGCTGTAGCCAAGATGGTTGAGGCAGGAGATATGAAGGGTGCCTGGGAGGCAGAGCTTGAAGACCTTAACGTATGCTCACAGAAGGGACTTGTTGAGATGTTCGACGGCTCTATCGGAGCAGGCAGTGTATATATGCCATATGGTGGACGTTACCAGCTCACAGAGACACAGTCAATGGTTGCAAAGCTTCCTGTATTAAAGGGCAAATGTGATACAGTAACAATGATGGCTTACGGCTTCGACCCATATCTTTCATCATGGAGCCCATACCACGGATCTATATATGCAGTGCTTGAGTCTATCTCAAGGATCGTTGCAGCAGGCGGAGATTACAGCAAAATCCGTATGACATATCAGGAGTACTTCCGCAGAATGAACGAGGATCCAAAGCGCTGGAGCCAGCCATTTGCAGCACTCCTCGGAGCATATGATGCTCAGATTGGCTTCGGACTTCCTTCAATCGGTGGAAAGGATTCCATGTCAGGTACCTTCAATGATATTGATGTACCGCCTACACTCGTATCATTTGCAGTGGATGTGGCAAAGGAAAAGGATATCATCACACCTGAGCTCAAGAAAGAGGGCAACCAGCTTGTTCTATTTACAATAGATAAGGATGAGTTTGATCTTCCAAAATATGATCAGGTTATGACACTTTATACAGCAATCAGAAATCTTATCCAGGATGGCGCAATTGTTTCAGCATATGCACTTGACGGAAAAGGACTCGCAGCGGCAGTATCAAAGATGGCATTTGGTAACAAGCTTGGTGTAACAATCGAGGATGAGGTAACAAGCGATATACTCTTTGCACCGGGCTTTGGTAATATCGTAGCTGAGGTTCCTGTTGATGCACTTTCAAAGGTCAGAGAGGTAATTGATGCAGCAGGTATTTCAGATGCAGCCTCTGTAGTCGGCTATGTAAACGATAAGCAGACTATCGAGTGTGACGATATGGTGCTTCCTGTTGATGAGGCTGTCAAGGTATGGACAGCAAAGCTTGAGGGCGTTTTCCATACAAAGGCAACAGACGATACAAGCAAGGTAAATAGCTGTCTCTACGATGCAAAGAATATCTATGTATGCAAGAATAAAGTGGCTAAGCCTACAGTATTTATTCCGGTATTCCCTGGAACAAACTGTGAGTATGATAGTGCTAAGGCATTTGAAAGAGCAGGTGCTGACACAATCGTAAAGGTATTCAAGAACCTCACAGCAGAGGATATCCGTGATTCGGTTGATGAGTTTGTAAAGGCAATTGACAAATCACAGATTATCATGTTCCCTGGTGGATTCTCAGCAGGAGATGAGCCTGAGGGATCAGCTAAATTCTTTGCAACAGCATTTAGAAATGCAAAGATGACAGAGGCTGTTGAAAAGCTCATCAATGAGAGGGACGGACTTGCACTTGGTATCTGTAACGGTTTCCAGGCACTTATCAAGCTTGGACTTGTACCATATGGAGAGATCAGACAGCAGGATGCACAGTCACCTACACTCACATACAATACAATCAACCGCCATATCTCAAAGATGGTGTATACAAAGGTTGTTTCAAACAAGAGCCCATGGCTTGCACAGGCTAAGCTTGGTCAGACCTACTGCAATCCGGCATCACATGGCGAGGGACGTTTCGTAGCACCTAAGGAGTGGCTTGATAAGCTTTTTGAAAACGGACAGGTTGCCACACAGTATGTTGATCTGGACGGAAATGTATCAATGGATGAGGAGTGGAACGTAAACGGCTCATACATGTCTATCGAGGGTATCACATCTCCTGACGGAAGAATCCTCGGCAAGATGGCTCACTCAGAGCGCCGCGGCGAGTCTGTAGCAATCAATATCTACGGCGAGCAGGATATGAAGATATTCGAGAGCGGTGTGAAATATTTTAAATAATTCATAACTGAATAATTACAATATCTTATATATTTATTGGGTTATTATCTCTGCAATATAAACAATTAAGCTTCCATGGAGGTCACGGTTAGTGGCTTTCATGGGAGTTTTTATTTTGGAACCAGTGAATATGCTGACGGAAAAGAAAATAAATTGAAGATAATTAAACATGTGCGTCTGCTTGATATTTGATAGTTGCAGTGGTAAAATCAAGACTAAAATTACCGGTAGTAAATGGTTTGAAAGAAAAGAGGACATAAAACAGATGAGATTGCCACAAATAATAAACAGCCTTCTTGAGACTGATATGTATAAATTCAGCATGGGACAGACGATTTTCCATCAGTTCACAAGCTATAAAACGACATGGACCTTCAAGTGCCGAAATAAAGACGTGCATTTTACAGATGAGATGGTCGAGGAGATAAAGGAACAGGTGCAGGCCTTCTGTCAGCTTCGTTTTACGGAGGAGGAACTTGAATATCTTGATAACATCACCTGGATAAAAGGTACATATGTTGATTTTTTAAGACTCTGGCAGCCAAGATATGAGGAGTTTACCATCACAACAGATGCACCGTGTGGGCTGGCAATCGATGCAGCCGGCACGTGGCTCAATACTACGATGTATGAGATTCCGGTGCTTGCTATTGTAAATGAAGTGTACTTCCGTATGGCATATGATTATGATGTGCTACTTAAGCAGTTTAAGCGCAGGCTTGATGAGAAGGTGCGTCTGCTCGAGGAGGATACCTACAGGCTTAGCGATTTCAGTGAATTTGGACTAAGACGCCGTTTGTCTGCTGAGGCGCAGGAGATGGCTGTAAAGGCAATCGCAGAGGTTGAGCTGCCAGCAGATTCACACTTTATTGGTACATCAAACGTATATCTTGCGAAGAAATTCAATTTAAAGCCGGTTGGAACAATGGCTCATGAGTGGATTATGTGTACAGGACAGGGCAATCACAAGCATAATCCGGCATATTCAAACTGGTACGCACTCGATGCATGGGTTAAGGAGTATGGTATATTAAACGGTATTGCGCTTACTGACACCATAACAACAGACTGCTTCCTGCGTGATTTTCAGCTTACCTATGCGACACTTTTTTCGGGAGTGCGTCATGATAGCGGAGATCCGTACGAGTGGGGAGACAAGATGATAGCCCACTACAACAGACTGGGAATTAATCCAAGGACAAAGACACTTTTGTTCAGCGACAGTCTGGATTTCGAGCGTGCGACTGCATTGTATGATTATTTCAAGGATAAAGCAAAGGTTGCATTCGGTATAGGAACCTTTATCAGTAACGACACTGATGAGGAAGCACTCAACATAGTTATGAAGACCACCAAGTGTAACGGCATGGATGTGGCAAAGATTTCCGACGTGGCAGGCAAGGGCATGTGCAAGAATCCGGATTATGTCGATTACCTGAACAGGTGTATTGATTACAGGATGAAGAATGATAAATGATAAATGACGGCATTAGGGGGCAAAGGTATTTTGCCCCCTAATTTATGATTAATCAGATTACTACATGCTACGCATTCCCGTAATCTGACTCCACCTCGAAATCATCGATGATACCTTTTGCTCCTTTAATCATGTGATTGAATTGCAAGAAATGTGTAAACAAAACAAAAAATATATAAAATATCAGACAATTTTAAATAAAAATAAAAATTATCAAAAAATATATTGACAAATAGGTGAAATTAGTGTAATCTTAAATCAACAAAAAGAGATACGAAAGGAACAAAAATAAAACACAGGAGGTACAGTCCAATGGGGATTACATAATTTAAGTCAAAGTACTATAAGGATGATTGAACGGAATATTTAAATCTGTAGGGCGAGCCGAAGAGCAGTAATCGCACAGATATATTAGCAAATAAATAATATCGTTGAAAAAGTTCTTGTAGATTAAAAGTGAAAGATAGAATCTCTCATAAGAGTTTACATAGATAATGTAACCAAAAGGAGTGATTTTATGAAGAAGGGTAGAGGTCCATAGCTAAGCTAAAAGAATAAGAATCCTGTCATAAACAGAATCAGATTTATAGCAAAGCAATATGGAAATGCCAAAATAAATTCATATAGCGAAAGCGGAACTTGGAGGTTATACAGTGAAGCTTACGGAACCAATGCTTTAGGAGCCACTTGATGTAAAATGTAGATCAGGTGGCTCCTATTTTTGACATTTGCGAATGCATGTGAGGTTTAATAGTTGGATAGAATGATAACTGTAAGGCCTTTAAGGCTGGGCTATAATTTGATGAAAGCAGGAACGCGGTTTTCAAATACTGTATAGTACATAAACCCGGCATCCTTGAGGATATTTGAAACCTTGTCAAAATCATATGCCACATGCTCCGGTTTGTCGGCATCGGCTCCGACTGTGATTATTTCCCCGCCAAGCTCATGATAGCGCTTTAGCACATCTTCGGTTGGATTTGGGTGGCCAAGCCCGTATTTAAAGCCGGCGGTATTGAGCTCGATGCCTTTTCCCTGGGAGATAATTTCCTTTAATATAGCATCAATTATGTCGGCATACTTTTCATATGAATAGTATTTATTTTTGTCAGGACCGTATCTGACCACGTAGTCGATGTGACCGTACACATCAAAATCCGCGCCGGAGTGCAGGTTGTCGAGTATGGATTCAAAGTATTCAGTGTAGGCTTCGTGCTCTGTTTTACCTTCGTAAAATGCAGGGTAGTATGGGTCAATGCCGTTTACCACATGGCTTGAGCCGATCACGAGGTCAAACGGATATTTTTTGGTGACCTCATTATTTTTGTCTGTAATATGAGGCTGTAAACCGATTTCAATGCCCCAGTGGATATTTACCGGGCAGCCCTTTTCTTTAAGAACAATTGCAAGTCTTTTGATGCGCTTTTCATATGCTGCTATATCAAGGTCGAAAAGCCCGGGCTCCTCTTTATAGTCATAGTCCAGATGGTCTGTAAAGCAGATGCCGTCCAGCCCTTTGTTGATTGCTGATTTTATCATCAATACCGGGTCGGCATCGCTGTCACCCGAAAACATGCAGTGCATGTGCTGATCCCACATATAAATACCTCCGTAAAACTGATGTATTGTTGTTAAAAAACTTTATAAGTTACATGATTTATAATTGTCTGCTGCTGGCTGCCGGAAAGTGCGGATTACAGCAATTAATTAAGTGTAGCCGAGATTATAATAAAGTGCAATATCTAAAAAGAAAAATTGTGAAGAATGATAAAAAATGTGTGTAAATGAAAATATTTAGTGAAAATTTTAACAAACGCAAATAAAGTACTTGAACCTTTGAGAATTATTCGCTATAATAAAAGCATCTTAGGGCATGTCCCTAAAAATACTTTTTACAATTCTAGGAGGAATTAAAATGGCAGTAAGAGTAGCAATCAACGGATTTGGTCGTATCGGACGTCTTGCTTTCAGACAGATGTTTGGAGCTGAGGGATACGAGGTAGTAGCTATCAACGACTTAACAAGCCCAAAAATGTTAGCACACTTATTAAAGTATGATTCATCACAGGGTAAATACGAGCATGCAGATGAGGTTTCTGCAAGCGATGATTCTATCACAGTTTGTGGTAAGGAAATCAAAATTTACGCATTCCCAGATGCAAACAATTGCCCATGGGGAGAGTTAAAGGTTGACGTTGTACTTGAGTGCTCTGGATTCTATACATCAAAAGAGAAGGCTCAGGCTCATATCAATGCTGGAGCTCGTAAGGTAGTTATCTCTGCACCAGCAGGAAATGACCTTCCTACAATCGTTTACAATACAAACCATGAGACACTTAAGGCTTCTGATACAATCATCTCAGCAGCTTCTTGTACAACAAACTGCTTAGCTCCAATGGCAGATGCACTTAACAAGTACGCTCCAATCCAGTCTGGTATCATGGTAACAATCCATGCTTACACAGGAGATCAGATGACTCTTGACGGACCACAGAGAAAGGGAGACCTTCGTCGTTCACGTGCAGCAGCAGTTAATATCGTTCCTAACTCAACAGGAGCAGCTAAGGCAATCGGCCTTGTTATCCCAGAGTTAAACGGAAAGTTAATCGGATCTGCACAGCGTGTTCCTACACCAACAGGATCTACAACAATCCTTACAGCAGTTGTTAAGAAAGCAGGCGTTACAAAAGAGGATATCAACGCAGCTATGAAGGCAGCAGCTAACGAGTCATTCGGTTACAACGAGGATGAGATCGTATCTTCAGATATCGTTGGAATGAGATTTGGTTCATTATTCGATGCAACACAGACAATGGTTAACCAGGTTTCTGACGATTTGTACGAGGTACAGGTTGTTTCTTGGTATGATAACGAGAACAGCTACACATCTCAGATGGTTCGTACAATCAAGTACTTCTCTGAGTTAGCTTAATTCTTGTACCCACAAGAACAGTATATCTCAAGACTACTCAAGGGGCGCGGTCTTAATTGAACCGCGCCTCTTTTTTAAAGCATGGCTATTTCTTTTGAATATCTGTGAATTGTAGAATTAATTATATTTTTTAATATGCACAATATGGCGTGGCCGCATGGCTTATGCCTTGAAATAAGGGAGGACATATTATGTCATTAAACAAGAAATCAATTGATGATATCAACGTAAAAGGCAAGAGAGTTCTCGTTAGATGTGACTTCAACGTGCCACTTAAGGACGGAAAAATCACAGATGAGAACCGTATCAACGGAGCTCTTCCAACAATCCAGAAATTAATCAAGGACGGTGGAAAGGTTATCCTTTGCTCACACCTTGGAAAAGTTAAAAACGGACCAAACGAGGGTGAGTCACTTGCTCCTGTAGCTGCAGCTCTTGAGGCTAAGCTTGGACAGAAGGTTACATTTGTAGCTGACTACAACGTAACAGGTGAGGCTGCAACAAAGGCTGTTTCAGAGATGAAAGAGGGAGATGTAGTTCTTCTTCAGAATACACGTTTCAGAGGCAAAGAGGAGACAAAGCCACAGGAAGCCGGAGATGCATTCGCAAAAGAGCTTGCTGACCTTGCTGATGTATATGTATGTGACGCTTTCGGTTCTGCTCACAGAGCGCATGCTTCTGTAGCAGGTGTTACAAAGTTCATTACAGCTAAGGGTGGAGAGAATGTTGTTGGATACCTTATGCAGAAGGAAATTGACTTCCTTGGCAAGGCAGTAGAGAATCCTGTACGTCCTTTCGTAGCTATTCTTGGTGGAGCTAAAGTAGCTGACAAGCTCAATGTTATCGACAATCTCCTCGAGAAGGCTGATACACTTATCATCGGTGGTGGAATGGCATACACATTCCTTAAAGCACAGGGCTATGAGATTGGTATCTCAATGCTTGATGAGACAAAGATTGATTACTGTAAAGAGATGCTTGCAAAAGCAGAGAAACTTGGAAAGAAGATTCTTCTTCCTGTTGATGCAGTTACAATCAAGGATTTCCCAAATCCAATCGATGCTCCTGTAGAGACAGAGACATATGATTATGACAAGATGCCTGCAGACCGTGAGGGTTGTGATATCGGACCTAAGACACGCAAGCTTTTCGCTGACGCTGTTGCATCAGCTAAGACTGTTGTATGGAACGGACCAATGGGTGTATTTGAGAACCCAACACTTGCAGCAGGTACACTTGCAGTAGCAGAGGCACTTGCTAAATCAGATGCTATCACAATCATCGGTGGTGGAGATTCAGCTGCAGCAGTTAACCAGATGGGACTTGGCGACAAGATGAGCCACATCTCAACAGGTGGCGGTGCTTCCCTTGAGTTCCTTGAGGGCAAGGAGCTTCCTGGCGTAGCTTGTGCTGATGATAAATAAGCCGAAAGCAACTTAATGAAATCGAGCCGCAGGCGATGATTGAATTTAGTGCGAGGCTGTTCTTTGAGATTAGTGAAACCGAGCTGTAGGCGAAGGTTGAACTTAGCGAAAAGAACTACCACAATAAATATTTGTATATAAATACAAGGAGATATAAAATGGCAAGAAAGAAAATTGTAGCCGGCAACTGGAAGATGAACATGACTCCAAGCCAGGCTGTTAAATTAGTAGAAGAGTTAAAACCACTCGTAGTTTCAGATGATGTTGAAGTTGTTTACTGTGTACCTGCAATCGACATCGTACCTGTTGTAGAGGCATTAAAGGGTACAAATGTTGCTGTTGGAGCAGAGAATATGTACTTCGAGGAGAAGGGGGCTTACACAGGAGAAATCTCAGCAGAGATGCTTCTTGATGCAGGTGTTAAGTATGTTATCATCGGACATTCAGAGAGAAGAGATTACTTCAAAGAGGATGACGTACTTCTCAACAAGAAGGTAAAGAAGGCTATCGAGGCTGGACTTACACCAATCCTTTGCTGTGGTGAGACACTTGAGCAGAGAGAGAGCGGTGTTACACTTGACTGGATCAGACTTCAGATTAAGTCAGATCTCGCAGGTGTTGCTGCATCAGATGTTGCAAACATGGTTATCGCTTACGAGCCAATCTGGGCAATCGGAACAGGAAAGACAGCTACTTCTGACCAGGCTCAGGAAGTCTGCGGTGCAATCCGTGAGTGTGTAGCTGAGATCTATGATCAGGCTACAGCAGATTCAGTTCGTATCCAGTACGGCGGATCTGTAAATGCAGGAAATGCAGCAGAGCTTTTTGCAAAGCCTGACATCGACGGTGGATTAGTTGGTGGCGCTTCACTCAAGGCTGATTTTGGAAAGATCGTAAACTACAAGTAATTATTAAATCATAATTTAATATTTGATTTGACAATCACAATAACTAAATGTCACTAAATTCACCAGCTTAGCTGCATTTAGTGGCATTTATTATGTAATGAAATTTTTTGTGAGCTTGCATATGTCACTGTAATAGAGCATTTTGCAAGCCTCATATGAAGAATAGAGGAAATATAAATGAGTAAGAAACCGGTAGTATTAATGGTACTTGATGGTTACGGCTTAAGTGACCACAAAGAGGGAAATGCCATAGCTATGGCAAATACCCCTGTTATGGATAAATTGATGGCAGAGTGTCCTTTTGTAAAGGGCGCAGCTTCAGGCCTTGCAGTTGGACTTCCTGACGGACAGATGGGAAACTCTGAGGTAGGACATATGAATATCGGCGCAGGCCGTATCATATATCAGGATCTTACAAGAATCACAAAGGCAATTGCTGATGGTGATTTCTTCAAGAACAAGGTATTAATTTCTGCAATCGAAAACTGCAAGAAGAATGACTCTGATCTGCATCTTTGGGGACTTCTTTCAGATGGTGGAGTTCACAGCCATATCGAACATCTTTACGGACTTCTTGAGCTTTGCAAGAAAGAGAATTTTGACAGAGTATATGTACACGCCTTCCTTGATGGTCGTGATACACCGCCTGCATCAGGCAAGGACTATATCGAGCAGCTTCTCGCCAAGATGAAGGAAATCGGTGTAGGAAAGATTGCATCTCTTTCAGGACGTTACTATGCAATGGACAGAGATAACAACTGGGATCGTGTGCAGAAGGCTTATGATTCACTCACTAAGGGTGAAGGCGTAAAAGCTACATGCCCTGTAAAGGCTATGGAGGAGTCATACGCAAATGACGTTACAGATGAGTTCGTGCTTCCTACAGTTATCATAAACGAGGATGGCACACCGGTATCTGTTGTAAAGGACAATGATTCTGTTATCTTCTTCAACTTCCGTCCGGACCGTGCTCGTGAGATGACAAGAGCATTTTGCGATGATAAGTTTACTGGCTTTGAGCGCCCATTCCTTAAGACAACATTTGTATGCTTCAAGGATTATGACGAGTCAATCCCTAACAAGCTTATCGCTTTTGAGAAGGAAGAAATCAAGAATACATTTGGTGAGTATCTTGCAGCAAATGGCAAGAAACAGCTTCGTCTCGCAGAGACAGAGAAGTATGCACACGTAACCTTTTTCTTTAATGGTGGAGTAGAGGAGCCGAATATCGATGAGGCACGTCTTCTTGTAAACAGTCCTAAGGATGTTGCAACATATGACTTAAAGCCTGAGATGAGCGCTCCTGAGGTTGGAATGGATCTTGTTGAGGCTATCAAGTCAGATAAGTATGATGTTATTATCATCAACTTTGCTAACCCTGATATGGTTGGACATACAGGTGTGATTCCGGCTGCTGTAAAGGCTGTTGAGAGAGTTGATTCACTCGTAGGTGATGCAGTTCAGGCAATCAAGGATGTGGATGGAGTATTATTCATCTGTGCTGACCACGGAAACGCAGAGAAGATGATTGATTATGAGACAGGAAAACCTCATACAGCTCATACGACCAATCCTGTTCCTTTCATTCTTGTAAACGCTGACCCTTCTTACAAGCTTCGTGAGGGCGGATGTCTTGCAGATATCGCTCCAACACTGCTTGAGATTATGGGACTTCCACAGCCAAAAGAGATGACAGGAAAGTCACTTATCGTTAAATAAAATATGTATTATATAGGCTCCGGCGCAGACAAAGGGTGTGAACCGGAGCTTTTGTTTTGATATATTAAAGAT
>ERZ1032794.315-NODE-315-length-13529-cov-8.243951_pt1 | contig 13529 bp, 10 predicted proteins | sample MGYA00516957_ERZ1032794 | MGnify/ENA primary metagenome ERZ1032794 (study PRJEB33719, sample SAMN04262543) | wastewater metagenome | biome: sewage system; feature: street-access sewage; material: sewage | place: Peru: Lima | collected 2013-01-15 ... | reverse complement strand
AGAACAAGCTCGCAATGAAACAGGCAAAGTACGAGCTGAAAGAGAAAAAACGACAGCAGAAGAGTGAGCGTGTTGAGCTTAAGCATGAGCTGAAAAAGAGCCGGCTCATGGATAAGGTGAGAAACTTTACACCGAAAGAGCAGAATAGTGACAGCACATCTCCGGCAGAGAACGTAGATAACAATATCATAGATAACAATATCATAGATATAGAGCGCAAGATTAACTAAGGCTATAAATTGCTGGGCATTTTTAAAGTCGCAAATGTAAATGACAGCGACTATACGCTGCCACTTACAGATGGTACTGCGCTTCTAAACGCTCAGCTGATATTTCTCCATCCAGTAATTAATCTGGATGAAATATGCGATAAGCTGCGGTCCTGCCATGAGCTGACCGAACCACGGTCTGCCGTATTCTGCGGGTGCTTTTAAGAATTCACGGGTTTTGTCGGTGTCAATGAGAGCACGCACAGGGGCATTAGGGGAGTCTAATATCTCCTCCATTCCCTTTATAAGGAGAGCTTCATATCCTGGATGATAAGTCTTTGGATATGGGCTCTTTTTTCTGTGCAAAAGCTCCGGAGGCAGGACATCTGAAAAAGCATCGCGAAGCAGAGTTTTTTCCACACCGTTTTGATATTTCATATGCCAAGGCACATTAAAGACATACTCAATGATACGATGGTCGGCAAAAGGTACACGGGCCTCAAGCTCGGAGTACATGCTGGTGCGATCCATGCGGTCAAGAAGCGTCTGCATGAACCATTTGATATTGAGATAACCTATTATGCGGCGGCTTTCGTCCTCACCGGCCTCGCCGTAAAGGAGAGGTGCTTTTGACCTCGACTCCTCATATCGAAAAGCCTGATAACCGGATAAATCAAGCTCCAAACCCACATCATTGCGCAAAAGAGCAAGGCGTGGAGCGACATCCGATGACCATGGGAAGCCATATCTTTCCAGCAGCTCTTTGCGGTAAAACCACGGATATCCGCCAAAGATTTCATCAGCACACTCACCGGTAAGAGCTACCTTGTTTTTTCGGCTGACGAGGCTGCAGAAATATAAAAGTGACGAGTCCACATCGGTCATGCCGGGCATATCCTTTGCATCGACTGCGGCAAAGAGCGCCTTGAAGAGAGAGTTCTCATCACACTCGAGATAGGAGTGGGCTGTCTCATACTCTTCAAGCATACGATTGACATAGGGTAGATCCCTCTCCGGCTGGAAGGCGTTTGCCTTAAAATACCTGTCATTGTCCTTAAAGTCGAAGGAAAAAGTGTTGAGCGTTTTACCGCGTGTGTTCATATAGTTTGCGGCGATGGCGGTCACGATGCTTGAATCGATGCCGCCTGACAGAAAAGTACATACCGGCACATCGGAAACCATCTGCCTTTTTATAGCATCCTCCACCAGAAAACGTGTGTGAGCAACGGTATCCCGATAGCTCTCGGTGTGTTCCCGGCTTGTAAGCTCCCAGTAGGTTTCATCATGCAGCCCATCCTGTGAGTAAATCATGAAGTGTCCCGGCAAAACCTCAAACAAATCCTTAAACAGGGAAAGTCCGCTCGTGTGCGCAGGCCCGATAGCAAGAAGCTCCTGCAAGCCCTGCTTATCAAGCTCAGGCTTTACTGCAGGGTGCGCAAAGCAGGCCTTTGGCTCGGAGCCAAACACCAGAGAATCTCCTCGGATGGCATAAAAAAGCGGTTTGACACCTACGCGGTCGCGGTATAATAGCAGCCGGCTTTTAGCCGCATCCCATATGGCAAATGCAAAAATACCATTTAAGCGATTGACAAAATCAGCGCCCCAATGGATGTAGGCGTACAGAATAACCTCTGTGTCTGAGGTTGTGGAGCATACAAAGCCGTTTTTGGACAGCTCGGGAATCAGCTCATCCGTGTTGTAAATCTCACCGTTATAGCAGATAGTGTACTCATAGCCGTTGTGGGTGCGCGTCATGGGCTGGTCGCCGCACAGGATATCACGGATGGCCAGACGGCTGTGCGACAGACCAATATGCTTTTTAAGGTAGCGTCCTCTGGCATCGTTGCCGCGGTGGGCGAGTACAGCACGCATTTTCTCAAGACGAAAGTTCCAGTAATCGGTGTTCTCTTCAAAGTCTTCTTTAAAGTTACAGAATCCGGCAATACCACACATAAAAATTCATATCTCCGTAAAAACAGGTTTAATTTATATTATGCATACGCCTTGAAGCTGTTAATCCGGTCAGAAAATAAAAAGAGGTTTTACCAAACTGATTATAAAATTTTTATTGACAAGAAAGGCAGAATAGCGTTACTCTTAATGTATAAAGTTAGATAACACTAACATGTATAAATGACAGATAACTACAGTAAGTACAATCTGACCAATAATTGTTTTTAAACGTATAACCTTATATAAGGTAAATGTAATTTGAAATGTTGAAAGAGAGGATATCATATGTCAGAAGAAGAGAGAAAGTTCTTAGAAATAGTGGATTTGAAAAAGGGCTTTGGAAGCGGCGAGACGCGCCAGGAGGTGCTGCGAGGTATGAATTTTTCTGTGGCAAAGGGTGAATTCTGTGTGCTGCTCGGACCGTCAGGCTCTGGAAAGTCCACACTGCTCAATATCATCGGAGGCATCGACAGCGCCGATTCCGGATATATCAGCATAAATGGTGACAAGCTGAAGGATATGAGCGAGAAAAAGCTCACACAGTACCGCAGAAAGCACCTGGGATATGTGTTTCAGATGTACAATCTGATTGCAAACCTGAATGTAAAGGAAAATATCGAGGTGGGCGCTTATCTGTCTGACAACGCACTGGATATCGATGAGCTGCTTCACACGCTGGGGCTTTACGAGCACCGCTATAAGCTTCCAAACCAATTATCCGGCGGACAGCAGCAGCGTGTGTCAATCGGGCGTGCAATCGTGAAAAATCCGGATATACTGCTTTGCGATGAGCCTACAGGAGCGCTTGATTACAACACCTCCAAGGAGATTTTGAAGCTCATAGAGGATGTCAACAAAAAGTACGGAAACACCATAATCATGGTCACACACAATGAGGCCATCAAAAACATGGCAGACCACGTGATAAAGCTTAGGGACGGAGCCGTGCGCCACAACGATATCAATACTAATAAGGTTTCGGCCGAAGAGCTTGAGTGGTAAGGAGGATTTGACCTATGAGCAGGAAAAAGATAAAAAATCCTCTGATAAAGCGTATACCAAAGGAAATTATCGGTGACTGGAAGAAATATCTCGTTGTATTTATTTTCCTCGTGCTGACAATAGGCTTTGTATCCGGAATGTATGTGGCAAACGACAGTATGCTCACCTCTGCGGATGAGGGGGTAAGTAAATACAAGCAGGAGGATGGACATTTCGAGCTTAAGGATAAGGCTGACAGCGAGCTTGTTACGGCTATCGAGTCAGGCGAGGTAAAAACAGCTCCTGACAAAAAAGACAGCGATAGCAGCAAAACTCCTGTCACGCTCTACGAGAATTTCTATCGCAACGAGGATGAGGACTACGACGCAGACGGCAAAAAGGACGGAACCATCCGTGTATACACAAAGACCGGGGATATCAACCTTGCATGTCTCATCGAGGGCTTTTTTCCACAAAATGAGAACGAAATCGCTGTGGACAGAATGCATGCAGACAACGTGGGCATGAAGGTTGGCGACACGATAAAGGTCAGCGGAAAAGAATTCAAGGTATCGGGCTTTATCGCATATGTCAATTACTCCACACTGCATGAAAAGAAGACCGATATGATGTTTGATGCGATAAAGTTTGACGTGGCAATGGTGACAAAGGAGGGCTTTGAGCGCCTGGACAAGAGCATTCACTATACATATGCATGGAAATACGAGGATGAGCCGGCTGACGACATAGAGCAGAAGGAAAAATCAGATGACTTTTTGGAGGCGATGGTGTCACAGGTTATGGCAGCTGGCAATGAAGTGGAGGACTACACACCGCGCTATTTAAATCCGGCAATCAATTTTGCCACGGACGATATGGGCTCAGACAAGGCCATGGGAGGAGTGCTTTTAGACATTCTTATTGTGATAATCGCATTCATTTTTGCAGTGACCATAAGCAATACGATAGCAAATGAATCATCAGCGATAGGCACGCTTCGTGTGTCGGGCTACACAAAGGGAGAGCTTATCAGGCATTACCTTTCAATGCCTGTCATTGTGACATTTCTGGCAGCAGTAGTAGGAAATATACTGGGCTATACGGTATTCAAGGATGTGGTTGTGGGCATGTATTACAACAGCTACAGCCTGCCGACATACCACACAATCTGGAATCCGGGCGCATTCATAAAAACAACGCTTGCTCCGGTGATTATCATGCTGGTTGTAAATCTTATCGTAATAATTCGCATGATGCAGCACACACCGCTTCAATTTCTGCGTCATGACCTTAAGAAAACAAAGCGCAAAAAAGCAATGCGGCTTCCGCGCTGGAGCTTCATGAGCCGTTTCAGACTGCGAATCATGTTCCAGAATGTGGCAAACTATCTGATACTTTTTGTGGGAATATTTTTCATCATGGTAATGCTCGCGATGGCAGTCGGCATGCCGGATACACTTGATTATTACAAGAAAAATACAGACAGTATGATGTTTGCAAAATACCAGTACGTACTCAAATCCTATGTCGATGCAGACGGAAACGTGCTTGAAACCGACAACAGTGACGCAGAGAAATTTGACATGACATCGCTCTTAAGGAGAACAGATGAGTTTGACGAGGAGGTGTCTGTCTACGGAGTGGAAACAGACAGTGCATACGTAAAGCTTAAGGATATGGATTCGCTTAAGGATAACGAGGTATACATATCAGATTCATTTGCAGATAAATATGGTATAAAACCGGGGGATACAATAAAGCTTGATGCACAGTACGAGAAAAAAACATACAAATTCAAGGTGAAGGGAACCTACGATAAATCCCAGAGCATCGCGGTGTTTATGCCGATAGAGCATTTCGCGGATACCTTTGATTTTGAGGATGGCAGAATCAGCGGATTTTTGTCAGACACAAAAATAAAGGATATCGATGAGAGTAATATTGCGACAATAATCACGATACGCGACATCACCAAAATGGCAGACCAGCTCGACCACTCCATGGGCTCATACATGCAGTACTTCCAGGTGCTTTGCATACTGCTCTCAGCCGTCATGATATATCTGCTCACGAAGCTAATAATCGAGAAAAATGAGACCGCCATATCGATGACCAAAATTTTAGGCTACGACAACAGAGAAATTGCAAGTCTTTATCTGGCCTCAACATCCATCGTGGTGGTTATATCAGATATCATTAGCGTAGTGCTTGGTGCAAAAGTAATGGACATTGTATGGCGCATAATGCTTCAGACCTTCAGCGGCTGGTTTTCATTTCATATGACACCTGTCGGATATGTAAAGATGTTTGCATTTGTGCTCATCGGATACCTGATAGTGACAGTATTTGATTTCAGCAGAATAAAGAGAATCCCGATGGACATGGCACTAAAGAATGTGGAATAGGTAGTATAACTGTTTATGATTGAACATTAACCCTATTTGCGCGACAAATTAATCAAAGGCAAAATGTAGATAAATTTTTTATTTACTGATAAACTATTGTATAATTTCACCAAAAATGGTAATATTGTCTTATAATTTTAAGCTAAAGGAGTAGCAGTAGCAGTAGGATAGGAGAGATGGTCATATGGAACAGAGTAAAACTAAAAAAAGAGGTACATTTGCAGCCAAAATCATAGTAATGGTGATTTTAGCTGTTATAGTTTCAAATGTAATTTGTATGGTATTTATTCTTGAAAGCTCCAAAAAACAAATTACAGACAGTGTCAAGCATACCATGGTAGATGTTGTTAATACAACGTCAAAAATCATGGAAAATGAGATTAGTAATTCAGGTGTTGATGATCTGGATTATGATGGTTATGCCAATAATCTTTCAGATGTAAAGCTTGAAGGCATGGACAGTGCATACATGTATGTGGTTCAAAATGATGGCACAATGCTTTATCATCCTACAAAGGAAAAGGTTGGACAGCCTGTTGAGAATGCTGTAATTAAAGGCGTTGTACAACAGCTTCAGGATGGCAAAAAACCGGGCACGACTGTTGTAGAATATGATTTCAATGGAACAACAAAGTATTCGGCATATACGATTTTGAACAATGAAAATATACTTGTGCTTACAGCAGATGAATCTGAGGCACTTGCAGGAATCACTACTGTAACAGGAGTTGCCGTTGGAATCATTGCTATTGTTGTGCTTATTGCAATTATTATCTCATTCATAATGGGACGCAGGCTTATGAGACCGCTTGTAAAGGTCAGTACAATAATTGAGGATGTTGCCAATGGTAATATTGAGGCAGATTTCAGTGTGGTCAAGGAGTCAAATGATGAGATAGGTCTGATTATAGAAAAGATGAAGGAGCTCACACAATCGCTTGGAAGTATAGTCGGAAAGATAAGAAATTCCAGTGATACGATGTCATCAAACAGCTATGAGCTCAATGACACAAGCAGTCAGACACTTGCTGCAAATAACGAGATATCCAAGGCAGTCGAGGATGTTGCAGAGGGCTCTACAGGCATGGCAGCATCTATTTCCAAGATTAATGAAAATCTTCTGGAGATGAGCAATGAAACAAAGGACATTAATGCCTCTGTTGATGAAATCAAAAACCAGACGGTAGCAGTGCAGGATAGCAGTAAAATCATGAATGATAAGATTAAATCCATGCAGGATAGCAGCCACAAGATGGATGAGGGTATCTCAGCAATTTCAAAACGCATAGAAACTGTAAATACTACAGTTGACAAGGTGAGCAATATTGTCTCTGTCATTGAGGAAATATCCAGTGAAACCAATCTTTTGTCACTCAATGCATCTATAGAAGCAGCCAGAGCCGGCGATGCAGGAAAAGGCTTCGCAGTAGTGGCACAGGAGATTCGAGTGCTCTCAGACAATACCAATACGGAGCTTGAGAATATCAAGCAGATAATATCATCACTGGTTGAAGAGTGCAGGTATTGTGTACAGGCATCCGGCACCATCGTCGAGGATAATGCCAAGCAGAAGGAAGAGATTAAGGCAGTACTCGATGAATTTGGCTCACTTGATGAGCAGATTCAAAAGACAGCAGAAAAAGCTGATGAAATCGAAGAGCTTGTCACTGCGATGATTGAGCTGAACGATGACATCACGAAGAGCAGCAACAGCCTGACAGACGTCAGCGCAGCAAATGCCGCAGCAACCGAAGAGATGAATGCCAATATCGAGGAGCTCAATGCGATGATGCACGGAGTTTCAGAAATGGCAGAACACATGAATAATGAGTCTGATGGATTGAAGGAAGCATTATCGTTCTTTAATAATTAATTGTAAGTATTCATAAATGAACATTGACCTCCTTTGCGCTTTAAGTTTATCATTAAAGCAAAAAGGAGGTTTTTGTCAGTTTTCAATGTAAATCAGTCGTAAAAGCAGTAAAATGCTTTTGTGGCTGATTTTGGTATTTGGGGGATTATTGATTATATCAGCAAAAACACGTATTATATACATATACAAAAAATTTTACTGTTCACGCTTGAGAGTGGCCGGTAACAAAACATATGATAAACAGAAAAATGAGGTATAAAATAATGACAGACAATTTTGAATTTAGAAGTATACACCCAGACGAGGTAGAACAGGCAATAGCAATTGAGCAGATATGTTTCCCACCGAATGAGGCATGTTCTCCAAAGGCAATGACAGAGAGAATTGCAAAGGTACCACAGCTATTTCTCGTGGCAATTGACAAATCAACCGGTAAGCTGGCGGGCTTTTTAAATGGTGTGGCAACAGACGAGGAAAAGTTCAGGGATGAGTTTTTCACGGACATCGATTTATGCGATGAAAACGGTAAGAATGTGATGCTTCTGGGCCTTGACGTGCTGCCGGAGTACCGTGGACAGGGCCTTGCCAGAGAGCTCGTGTACCGCTACAGTCAGCGTGAAAAGGCAAACGGACGAAAAAAGCTGTTTCTGACATGCTTAGAGCAGAAGGTGGAGATGTATAAGAAGTTTGGATTGCAGGATCTGGGAATTGCTGACTCTACCTGGGGTGGAGAAGAGTGGCATGAGATGGTGTTAAAGGTATGAATGTGATAATATGGAAAATAAAGTATCAGATAACGTTATAGAAAAAAATTATATGGAGTGCCTTAAATTCAATGAAATCAACGAAAGCAAAGTCGATAATTTTGACATGGTAACAGCAAAGGCTGCCCTTGAAAATCTGTATGAGCTATACAAAAATGGCATATTAACAGGTCGTTTCACAAAGGATAAGGACTATGTAGTAAGGTGTGCTGACCTGGTGATATTGGCGGAGGAGAACAAAGACAGCCTGTTTTATGAGGCATGGCGCATATGGTTTAGATACTTTGTATCGATGGGCTATGCAGGATGGAATGAGCTGTGGGAGGCAGTATACAGTTGCTCCAGACATTAAAGGAACTGGGGAAAATAGGGATTTAACGTAATGAAAAACAAAGGTTCGATGTGCAAGGGCAGACTTTGGGACTCGTAAAATGATAAGCTAAAGCCATCATAAGAAAAAGGAGCCTTTAAAATGGGAAAAGATTTAAAAATGGAAGCATTTGCCTCATGTGAAGAGGTAAAACCGGTAATATTGCATGTTTATGAACTTCATGCACAGAATATAGAGAAGAACAGATTCTCAATAATAAGAGGAGCTGCCGGCAAGTTAAAGAATTACAATCATGTTGGTGTATTTGAGGATGGAGAACATATATATTCGACAGATAGACTTGAAGCGGATATACCTAATGCAGATTTCACAATTGAATATCTTGGAGAAAAAGAGCTTCCTGTTCTTGAAAACAGAAGAGTATATTGTGACCTTATTAAATTCTTGATAATCGAAAAGCTTAAACAAGTTGATATATTTGATAAATACCATAAGTATTCATGTAAAAGTAACGTGACAAGTAAATGGATTATGACAGAGAATGGATTTAACATATTTGAGTCACAAAATAAAGAAATGAATCTTGAGAGAAAATACAGTTTCTGGGTCAGCATAATGGATAACGGAAAGGCATATCTGAGGATTGATACAGGCAGCGTTTTTACTTCGAAACTTTCGGTTTTTGATTATATGGTTAGAAATATTAATCCTGTTGGTATGGAAGTGAAAAATGACTGGGCATATTTTAGTCAGACCGGCACGGTTGCAGAAGTTTGTGATTACACGGTAACTGATAAGCTGAATTTTGCGGATAGCCTGAAATCATATTATATATCTAAAAAGGAAGGATACAGGGTGGATAAGCTACCGGATGATACAAAGGTAGTAAAAGTGAAGATGAAAAACAACGATGCAGTGCTGCCTTACTATCCACAGGCCTTAAAGCCCATACTGACGAGAGAACAGGTTGGCAGTATAGATGCCGCATTTTCAAACAGAATAGAGCCGTATGTCAAACGAGAAATGAATAGCAGACTTGAGCTTGATATAGATTTTATCACAGATATAGGTTCGTTGGATGCAATTAATGGTCTTGAATTTGAAAGAAAGACATGCAGTGTGGAAGAAATGGGATTTCGCAAGGGTAGGGTGCCTCTTCCTATATTATTCGGAGGAAACGACTTTGAAATGAAGTGTGGAAATGAATATCAGGTATTTGCTCATGGATTTTATAAAAAGCCGGATAAGCAAATTAAAATAGGATACGTTTATCCAAGCGGAATGGAAAATCTTTTGAAAGCGGTTGGCAATGCAATATTTTCATTTACAAGACATGGAAAATATAATGGTGAGCCTGATAAATTTATTGCTAAGGAATTGATGGATATACAGCCAAAACCTCAGGCACAGGAATCATATGAGGTAGGAGATATAACTGATTATAAAAGAGCTGCAAACAAATTAAAAAAAATCGATGGAATAGACATTGTTATTGCTATTATTCCTGATGGAGCAGATGATGACGGACCATACAATCCGTTTAAAACGATATGGGCAAAAGAGAATATTCCATCTCAGATGATTAGTATAAAAACTGCGAAAATGTTTGAACGAAGTAAAGCCGGGGACAGGACAGCACGTTATTATCTTTACAACATTGTATTAGGTATTCTTGGAAAGACCGGAGGAATACCGTGGATAGTGAAAGATATGCCGGGTGATACGGATTTATTTATTGGTCTTGATGTTGCAACAATGGCGAAAGGCATACATTATCCGGCATGTTCCGTGGTGTTTGATAAATTCGGAAGAATGCTTGGATTTTACAAGCCATCTACACCACAGCAGGGAGAGAAAATACAAACAAAAATACTTCAGGACATTTTTGATCAGGTTATTTTTGCATATGAAGATAAATATGATACGACACCTAAGAATATCGTTATTCACAGGGATGGATTCAGTAATGAGAATGACGAATGGTACAAGAACTATTTTGGAGCGAAAGGAATAGAGTACAGCATCATAGAGGTCAGAAAGAACATAAGCGCAAAGCTTATGATTGAAGAAGACGAACGTATTTACAATCCTACAATGGGATACTGTGTTTACAATAAAAACAAGGGATACCTCGTCACGACAAATATAACGGGCCGCAAAGGTTCTCCAAATCCTATTTTGATAGAGAAGAAGTGCGGTAATCTGGGAATGAGCTGTATACTGACGCAGATTTTGTATCTGTCTCAGCTTCATGTAGGTTCAACACATAAAATGAGGCTTCCGATTACAACAGGATATGCAGATAAAATCTGCAAAAACAGGGATTTCGTGCCGGAAGGACGGATGGATGATAAACTGTTTTTCTTATAAATAGATGGATGGAGTATATAAACTGTGGCGATTCATAAACGTGGAATAACAGATTTTCAGATGAAGTATTACCGCAGAATCTATCAGGCGAGAATGGTGGAACAACGTCGATTTGATAAGCCTTCTTCTGATGAGGACAAGGTATTTGAAGATTATCAGGCTATTTACGAAAAGACATTGGAGATGCAGCCGGAGTGGGGTGTGGAAAGAAATGATGGAGGCAGGGCGCGATAAGTGCCCTGTTAATAGCAAACAATATAATATTTAGTATAAGAAGTTTCTAAAGCTTGTTGGTTTTTCTGATATGTTCTTTTGTTAAGCTTTGTGTCGGAACTGTAATAAGGGTATTATATAAAACATTTTGAAAACCAAAATATGAACAAAATGGTATCAAATATTACAAAACATAGTCAAACAGATTGAAAATTGAACTTATATTTGCTATACTGATAAAGTTGGTAATAGTATATTTATCAGAGGTGAGGAAATGAATGAAATAAGCAATGATTGTTGGATTGGCTTGGAAGAAGCTGCTAATTATTTGGGTGTAAAAAAAGAAACCGTAAGAAACTGGATTAAGAAAACGGATATTCCGGCACATAAAATTGGTAAGCTATGGAAGTTTAAAAAGAGTGAACTTGACAGTTGGGTAAAAAGTGGTAAGAGTGCCATAGAATAAACAACAAGGAGAAATGCTTGATATGATAAAGTTAGCAACTGTATTTAGTGGTATTGGAGCCATTGAACATGCATTGGATAGAATGCAATTGGAACATGAGATTGTATTTGCTTGTGATAATGGAGATGTAGAATTAGAAATGCCAAAGGTAAGAATCGATGTTGATTCTATGGAAAGAGAACTTGAGATTTTAAAGAAAACTATCAAAAAAGTATGCAAGAAAATCCATGATGAAGAGTCTGTTGATTATGCTACACAACTTGATGTAATGGTTGCAGGTGTTGAGAACGAATATAAAAAACTTATTGAAAAATTAAATTTGACGGAGGATAACTCGGCTATAGTAGAAACACTTATGTCGGAGGTAGGTGTTGATATAGCATCAGCAATACAGAATACGACAGCATCGAAAAGAAAAAAGTATCAGGAATTGAATTCTATATTGGAGAGTAAACCTTCATCAATAGAAGCAAAACTTTTTTTCTTACTGCGATTGGCACTCACATTGGATGAGGACGACTTTGTTAGTTCGACAAAAGAACTTGAAGTTATATATGCACAGTATAAATCAGCAAAAAGGATTGTGAAAAGTGGACGTGATATTTCTGAAAGATTAGAAATGTTACATGACAAACTGTTTTATCTTGAAACAAATAATGATTTACGTCAGCTAGAGTCGTATGAAGAGAAAAAAGCATATGTGGATAAATTATACGCAGGCAAGGAGTCGCAAAACAAGGTAAAACAAAGTTATATGGCAAATTATAAACTTTCCGAAGAAAATTTTCATTGGAATGTAGCATTTTTAGATGGAAAGCAATATGCTGGACAGGTTGATTTGTTTGTAGGGGGCAGTCCTTGTCAGTCATTTTCATTGGTAGGTAAACAGCGAGGCCTTGAAGATACGAGGGGAACACTATTCTACGAATATGCACGTCTAGTTAAAGAGATTCAACCCAAGGTTTTTATTTATGAGAATGTTAAGGCGATTTTAAGTAATGATGATGGAAGAACTTGGGAAACCATGAAAGAAGTATTTAGTACATTAGGATATAAGGTATATTATACGTTTAATGGAAAACCATCAGTTCTTAACGCACGAGATTACGGAATACCACAGAATAGAGAAAGAATGTTTGTAGTGGGGTTTAGAGGAGATATTGAATTAGAACAAGAATTTGAATTTCCAAAACCAATACCACTAGAGAAGAAGATGCAGGATTTTCTGTTGGATAATGTATCAGGGGCATATTATTTGCCTAAGAAAGGTGTAGAATTTGTAACCAGCGAGAAGAACCTGACAAAAAGATACACACAAATAGATGGTGAAGTAGCATTATGCCAAAAAAAGAATCAACAGTTTAATTGGCACGGTGATTTTGTTTTTGTTGAAGAAAATAATGATATGGAAAAAACCATGGAAGATTTAGAAAAATATTTTCTATCGGAAAAAGTTGAAAAATATGTGATGGCTACAGGAACAAAGAATTTCTACTCAAGGCCTAAAACAGATTTAGAAGTAGCTAGACCATTGCTTACAACTATGCATAAAATGCATAGAGCAGGTGTTGACAATTATGTTCATACAAATGGGCGTTTAAGGAAATTGACACCTCGTGAATGTCTGAGATTAATGGGATTTTGCGATAGCTTCAAGATTGTAGTTTCTGATACAGCAATGTATCAACAGGCAGGAAATTCTATTGTTGTAGATGTATTGATTGCCATTATGAAACAGATAATCAAGTCGATAGGAAATGGCTTTTGTTAATAGGGGGTGTTTTGAGTGGCAAAAACAGATTATATTGTGAGGGCAATTCCTTCAAGCTTTGTATTTAGTGATATGAAACTTATGACAGATAAAGGAGCAGGAGAAGCAAAATTATTTGTGGGTCCCAAAAGTAAAGAGACTGAAATTGACGATTTCTTTCGATTTGGTAGTGGAATAACATATAGATTCGACA
>ERZ1032794.308-NODE-308-length-13767-cov-4.560896_pt1 | contig 13767 bp, 13 predicted proteins | sample MGYA00516957_ERZ1032794 | MGnify/ENA primary metagenome ERZ1032794 (study PRJEB33719, sample SAMN04262543) | wastewater metagenome | biome: sewage system; feature: street-access sewage; material: sewage | place: Peru: Lima | collected 2013-01-15 ... | reverse complement strand
CGAACCACCATTTTCGCTGTTTCTTGATCCCTTATTTCACCAATAATCAAAATAACTCGTCGATGCCTCAAACAAACCTTAATCAAAGACTCATAGGTTTGATCAATTTTTTCATTCACTTGAAACTGTAAAAAATCTGTCTGCTCTATTTCCACAGGATCTTCTATGGTAATGATTTGTTTTCTTTTTTGTTGATACCTCTTTTTAGCTAATTCATACATAGTTGTTGATTTCCCTGCCCCGGTTGGACCAGAAAATAAATACAAACCTTGTTTTTTCACACCACTTACTAACAACTGAGACTGCTCTGGAAAGACATAGTGATGGGCTGTTTCCTTTTGGCTATGATGTAAAAAACGAACCACTAATGTTTCCCGGTTCATGTAATCACCCACACTTGACAATCGAACTCTTCCAGAGCGATTAGAAAGGGAGACTGTGGCACTGCCGACTTGTGCCTTTCTTTTTTCAGCAATGTCCATGCCACCTAAGTACTTCAGGTATAAAATTAACTTTTCCCCAATCTGTTTATCCACTTGTTTATAAGTTTCTACTTCATGATGATAACGGTAAGACAAATCATATGATGACCCATGTGGGAAAACATATAAATCACTCGCCTGAGTGGCAAAGCCTTTTTGTAGCAAAGCTTGAGCTATTTTTTTAACTTCCATTTCTCCCTCCTTTCCTTTTCATATTCAAGATTCGTCAAAAGAGTGCATTTACTTATGAATTTCTAACTTTTTTTAAGTATGCTATAATCAGTATTATTCGTTTGGAGGAATTGTATGACTATCACACTCGTTAATCCCGACACTAGACAAGGCAAACAAGTTAAAGTGGGCTTTTCATGGACTGTCTTCTTTTTTGGTTCTTTCCCAGCCCTTTTTCGTGGGGATTTAAAATGGTTTTTCATTATGTTTCTAGCTAATATTTTTACAGCTGGCTTATCTCATTTCGTCTTTATGTTTATCTATAACAAACTCTATATTACTGATTTACTTAATCAAGGATATGGTCCAGTCGATGCTTTTGGTGAACAAGTTCTTCTTTCAAAAGGCTTCTTTATCCCTAGAAATGACTACCGTAGAGAGACATCTGATGATTTTGACGATTTAGATTTTTAAAGCAAAAAAAGAGATTGACCTGTTTAATAGGTCAATCTCTTTTTTACATATGTGCTGATGTGTACACTTCAGATACGTCATCGTCATCTTCTAAAGCATCTACAATTGTTTCTAATATAGCTTGTTGTTCTTCGGTTAATTCTGTATAAACTTGAGGCACCATAGTTAATTCAGCTTGAGCAAGAACATAACCTTCTTTTTCTAAGGCATCTCTTACCTCCGCAAAATCACTAGCTTCTGTATAAATCTCAAAGACATCTTCACTAGCTTCTAGCTCTTCTCCACCAGCTTCTAAAACACTCATTAACATGGTGTCTTCATCTATATCCAATCCTTCACGTTCAATTGCTATATAACCTTTACGATCAAATAAATACGCGACTGAACCTGTTTCACCTAAAGAACCACCATTTTTATTAATCGCTACTCGCACATTAGTAGCTGTTCTATTTTTATTATCTGTTAACGTATGAACTAAAATTCCTACACCTGCTGGACCATAACCTTCATAAATAACTTCATCATAGTTATCACCTTCACCAGCTGATGTCGCTTTTTTTATCGCTCGTTGCACGTTGTCATTAGGCATATTTGCCGATTTTGCTTTATCTAAGACTAATCTTAAAGAAGGATTCGAAGCCGGGTCAGGTCCACCACTTTTAGCTGCCATATAGATTTCACGCGATAACTTTTGAAAAATTTTACCACGCTTTGCATCTTGAGCACCTTTTCTTTGTTTAATGTTATTCCACTTTGAATGTCCTGCCATCTTAAGACCCCTTCTTCCTAAAAATTTTAAACTGCTCCTTTAGTGTAACATAATTGCTACTTAATAAACACACTACCCTTTCTTTTTACTTCCTTTACGGCGATTCAAGTAGAGATACGTTCCACTTAAAATCAAACAAGCAAAAAAGGCTCCCGTACTGTCTAAAACTACATCTTCAAAAAGAGGGCTTCTCCCTCCTGTAAGCATTTGATGAAATTCATCTAAAGCAGCGTACCCTGTGGCACTTAGCCAAGCGAATAAGAAAGAGATACCTAAGTGTTTGACACGTGGGTTAATCCCTAAAAAGAAACTACCACCTAAAATAAAATAAGTGCCAAAGTGCGCACCCTTACGGATAAAAAACTCGACAAATTTAAAGTACCCGCTAGCTTCTACACTAACAGGTGAGCCACCATACATAAATGAGACTTTCGAAAAAGCTTCTTTAAACGGCTCTTTACTTAATATTTTTTCCAGTAAAGGAATCGTGCTTTGTTGTTCATATGTCTGCGAGGAACTATAAAATAATATTCCCATCATTACTAAGGCAATCACTAAATAAGCATTGCCATTTTTAAATTGTTTCGTCATCTCATCACTCCTCAATCTTAATAATCGTACCTTGTTTGGTACATTTTATCAAACAAGTTTCTGATTAAAAAAAGTTAGTGTATAATAGTAATAATCATTGAAGGGAGTTAATTATATGAAATATGCAATTACATGGGATCTTGATTCACTTTTTGAAGGTGGCATTGATTCAAAAGAATTACAAGCACGTTTAATTTTATTAGATGAGCAAATCAAAGATTATTCACGTTTGGTATCAAAATGGGACACAACTAGAGACGCACCTGCCTTTTTATTTCTAGATTCTATTTTAGCTTTACAAGAATTAGTTCAAAACGGCTTTGGTCAAACAATTAGTTTTGTTAATGCCATTCAATCTGCAGATGTTAACAATAAAAAAGCTGGGACTGTCTTAGCAAGTCTTTTCTCTAAATCAACTGACTTTGAAAATGCCAATGTGACATTTGCTAAAAAATTAACAGAAATGCCTGAAGACGTTTGGGAACAACTAAAAGTATCACCAGCAGCTCAAAAACAAGGTGTGGCTTTCATCTTAAACGAAAAACGCGAACAAGGTAAACGCCTATTAAGCGAAAACGAAGAAAATATTATCAATCAACTATCAACAGATGGTTTCAACGCTTGGAGTACACATTACGATACATTAGTGACTCAAATCCAAATTCCTTTTACAGAAGAAGATGGCACAGAAGTATTGCTTTCAGCAGGACAAGCCTTTAACAAAATGATGGGAGACGCTGATAGCAAGGTACGTGCTGATCTATTTGAAAAATGGGAGCAAGCATGGGCTGAAAAAGCACCTCTATTTGCTGACACATTAAATCACTTAGACGGCTTCCGCTTAACTGCCAATAAATTACATGGCGTGACTAATCACTTACAAGTACCTTTAGAATACAACCGTATGAAAGAAGATACACTAAACGCTATGTGGGGAGCAATCGCTAACAACAAACAACCTTTTGTTGACTTCCTAACTCGTAAAGCACAACTATTTGGTAAAGAAAAAATGGACTGGCAAGACCAAGATGCTCCAATTATTTTAGGTGACTTCAAAGAAAAACGTTATACATTTGATGAAGCAGCTGATTTTATCGTTGAAAACTTCCGTCTATTTAGCCCTAAAATGGCTGATTTTGCTCAAATGGCTTTTGATAAGAGTTGGATTGAAGCAGAAGATCGTCCTGGAAAACGCCCAGGCGGCTATTGTACAAGCTTACCTGAAGATAAAGAATCACGTATCTTTATGACTTATGGTGAGTCAATCAATGAAGTATCGACTCTTGCACATGAGTTAGGCCATGCCTATCACTCTCATGTTATGTGGGACTTACCTGCTATGAGTCAAGATTATGCAATGAACGTGGCTGAAACAGCAAGTACTTTTGCTGAATTAATCGTAGCTGATGCAACACTTAAACAAGCAGCAACTGACGAAGAAAAAATCAACCTAATTGATGTAAAAATGCAAAACGCCATTGCTATGTTCTTAAACATTCACACACGTTTCATTTTTGAAAATAATTTCCATGAAGCACGTAAAGAGAATGTCTTAACAGATGAAGAAATCACACAATTAATGTTAGATGCTCAAAAAGAATCTTACTGTGATTCATTAGGTTCTTACCACCCTCATTTCTGGGCAAGTAAATTACACTTCTTCATTGATGACGTACCATTTTATAATTTCCCTTATACATTTGGTTACTTATTCAGTTTAGGCATTTACGCTCACGCTCAAAAACAAGGTGCTTCATTTGAAGATGAATATATTGCTTTATTAAGAGATACTGCTTCAATGAGTACTGAAGATTTAGCTCTAAAGCACTTAGGTATCGATTTAACTAAACCAGACTTCTGGCAAGATGGTATTGATATCATTAAAAAAGATGATGAAGAGTTCTTAGATATCACAAAAAAATACATCTAATAACACAAAAAAGAACTGAAAATTCAGTTCTTTTTTTCTTGATTTCAAACTACTAAACTTGAAGTAAGTAAATTGGTTTTTCGATTACAGTAACTATTAAGAAAACATTAAAAATCTCAAGTATATTGTTTTTATATTACACAAATGTTACAATTATTACAAAAGAGAACGGAGGCACTCTCATGAAAAAAAATATCAATTGGTTAGTTTTAAGTGGTTTAATGCTGAGTATGTCACTTTACGGAATGACTGCGTCTGCAGAAGACACATCTACAGAACCAGCTAATCAAGAACAAAAAGAAGTAGCTACTGAAGACTCTAAACTAAATGACATCACTGAATCAACAACTACTGAATCTCTAGACAGTAATAGTTCTAATGAGAAAGAGACAACTGATGCATCTAAAGTCGTTGAAACTATCGATAAAGCCATTGGAGAAAAGAAAGGCGAAGACGTTCCTGTTGATTCTAAACCACGACCATCAATCATTAGAGATGAGTTATTAAGTCAAGATTACGGGATAACAAAAGATGAATTAGACAAGTACACAGATGAGCAATTGGAAAATACCATGACCTTATTCACACGTTACAATTATGATATCACTGGAATGGATTATGGCGCTTACGCACGACTTCTAACAACGCTTTATGTGGATAAAACAGTGAATATCGAAAACGCGTTGACCCAGCTCTCATTTGATCCAGCATCCTTCAATAGCTATGTTGATATGATTCCTCAAGTTGAACAATTACAAGTCTATTTAAAAACTCTCTATCCAGTTAATAGCACATTTTTACCTGGTGTCAGTATGACAAATGAGCAATTGATTGCTAAACTAAAAAAACTACAAGTAATCGAAGATGAAGCTAAAGCAAACGGTCAGACTTTACCTTTTGGAAGAATTGCTGGTTTACTACAAAGTGATACAGACGATAGTAGTGACTCTAGTTCAACAGATTCAACAACAAGTGAGTCGACAACTACTAGTACACAAAAAGACAAAGTAACACCAACAAGTTCTAGCAATAAAAAAGATGGTTCCTTACCAAAAACTGGTGAGAAACAAAATGGATTGGTTCTAGCGACATTAGGCGTATTTTCGATTTTAGGAGCAAGTTACGTGTTATCTAAAAAATCTTAACAATAGAAATAACCTTCTATACGAAGCTCAATATTATGGCTATCTATCGAAATTGATGGATAGCTTTTTAATAGTTCTATATTTATTAATTGACTTAAAAAAAGCTAACTCAAATTGAGTTAGCTTTTTGATTACTATTACATACGTACGCCGAAGTCTGGTGACCAAGCTGAAATACTTTGAACACATACGTTTTGTCCTGGTTGTGGTGCATGGATATATTGTCCGCCACCTACATAGATACCAACATGGTGAGTTGATCCAGGCGCTCCCCAGAATACTAAATCTCCAGGTGCTAATTGGCTAAGTGAAATCTTAGCTCCTGCACTCTCTTGAGGTACAGTCCAACCACCGATTTCTCTTCCTTGAGCAACACGGTAAACATAAGATGTAAATCCTGAACAGTCAAATGAATCAGGTCCTTTAGCTCCCCAAACATATGGTTTACCAATGTGTTTGTAAGCTTCAGCAACAACTGCACTTGCATCTCCTGGTGCCGGCGGAGCTACTTCTTGATTACCATTGTCAGTTGGAGGCGTTGTTTGTCCGCCATCGTTACCATTGTCAACTGGAGGTGTTGTTTGTCCACCACCATCATTATTTGTTGTTGTACCCGAGTTATCTACTGTATTAGCTGGCTCTTTTTCTGCTTGTTTCACAGCTGCTTCAGCCGCTTTTTTAGCAGCTTCACGTTGAGCTTCAGCTTCAGCTTTTTCAGCTAAGAACTTATCTTTTTTACCTTGTTCAGTTTCTTTTTCAGCTGAGATTTCGCTAACTGCTGCTTGTTGAGCTAATTCTTGGTCGATTAATTCGCCTTTTTTCTGTTCTAAAACAACTGCTGTTTCTTGAACTTCAGCGATTTTATCTTCTGTTTCAGATTTTTTATCTTCAACAGCTTGTTTGTCTTCTTTTTGTTGTTTCATCATGTCGTTGTTTGCGTTAACTAATTTTGATGCTGCCATTACTTTTGTCACAGCGTCAGAAACTGAGTCTGATGTTAACACTAAGTCAACTACGTTAGAGTTGTTAGATTCAACTTGAACCGAACGAGCTTGTTCTTTGATAGAAGCATCACGTTTTTCAATACGTGCTTCTAATTCTTTTACTTCTTCGTTTAATGAGCCAATTTGTTTGTTTAACTCACCTTGTTTTGTTTGTAAAGCTGATGCTTCTTCTTTAATAGAAGCGATGTTTCCTTGAATTGAAGCTAATGCTGATGAAGCAGTTGCTTCTTTACTTTTTAAGTCTGCAATTTTTTTGTCTTGTGATTCGATTTTTGAATCAACTGTGTCTGCACTTACAACTAATGGTAATGCAGTTGCTGATAACATAAGACTACTTATTAATAGTGTAGATAAAATCTTCTTTTTCAATTTGTTAGTCCCCCAAATATATAAATTATTCTCTAAATTTTCTCTTGTTATTTAACGATAATAGAATTGTAGCACAAGCACATGTCAGCCATATAATGAGAATGTTACAAACATGTTTCAAATCAAAAAATTCTATTTACCTACGTTAAACATTTTCTTTAATGGCACCACTAAAATGGCGATCAAACAAATGTTAACAATGAGTGTTGGCGCTAGTGTTCTAGCGAAAAAATCCAACACAGTTGTGTGGGTTAAATTAAAGATTGTTAAGAGTAAAACACGTCCTAATGAGAGTGCTGTAACAAACACAATAAAACTTAGTATTAGGGTAAATGTGTTAGGATACACGTGCTCAAACAAGGCATACATGACTAGAACAATGAGTGGTAACAAAATAAAGTTAATCCCTACTACATTGTAAAAATAAGAATCATATAACAAGCCAATGACTCCTGATGTAATTACCAAGTATGGCTTCTCCATTTGAAAGGTAGCAAACATTAAAAATAATAATAGTAAGTTACTTGTAAAGTCCATTGGTACTGATAAAACTGCTAGAATTCGACTACTAATATGACCATCAATTAGCATCATAAAAAACAAAATAAACGGCAAACTATAAGATAAGTATTTTCTCTTTTTTGTCATTCATTGTTACCTGCCGATCTTTTAACAACAGTCACTTGACTCACGTCATACATATCTGCTAAAGGTGTAATTAAGACTTCATTGGTTAAACCTGTTTTATTTTTCTTAACTTCTTTTACTTCACCTACTAATAAGCCTTTTGGTGAATTATTCCCTAGACCTGAAGTTGTTACTTTACTTCCGACTTCGATTTTATCAGTTGATGTTAGTTGAGAAACAACTAGAGTATGTGTTTTATTGTTATACCCGTCCATTTAACCATATACCTTGTCACCTTTGTCACCTGGAATCATCACAGGAAAATGATTGGTTGTTTGGTTAATAGATGTTAATAATTCGACTTTAGCACTATTTTCTTCTGCAATAATTACTCGACCAATTAAGCCTTTATCTCCCATAACTGCCATGTTCACATCAATGCCATCTTTTTTACCTTTATTGATAATCAGAACATCTTGCCAACTATCTGGTGAACGGTTCACCACACTAGCATTGACGACATCGTAATTAATTAGTGTTTCATTTAGATCCAACTGTTTCTTTAATTTTTCATTTTCTGATTTTAATACTTCTACTTCTGCTTGAAGTGAGGCATTATGATCTATTTTTTTCTTTAACTCATCATTCTCTGAATAAGTATTAAATAAATTATTCACGGATTTCACCATGTTTTCAATCCCTCTAAAAGGTGCTTTAACAATATTATCAATTGTTGCCACTACTCCGTTTACTTGAGATTGTCCAGGTAAACTTTCTTTTTTATTATCTCGTTGCATCGCAGTAAAACTAATAAGTAAAACCACTAGGATAATAATCGTTAGGGCAATAATGATATTTCGACTTGAATTAAATTTCTTCACTTTTCCACCTCAATGAAATCTTCGTTTTTTGACGTATACATAACCTCCATTCTAACATCATTTTTAACAAATCGCTAGAAATCAACTGTTAAAATTAACAATTTTATAAGAAGTCTTTTCCTTTTATTTAGACAAAAAAAGACTGGCTAAAAAGCCAATCTTTTAATTAAGTTTTTATTTATCCTTTAAAAGAATCAATAATGATTTGTTGTAACTCACTGATTAATGGTTCTTTAGGGTTAGCTGTTGTACATTGATCTTCATAAGCAAGCTCAGCCATACGGTAAGATGTTTCGTCTAATACTTTTTGAGTAACACCTTGAGCTTCTAAGTTCATTTCAATGCCAACACGTTTTCCTAAATCGTAAATAGCAGTTGCTAATGCTTCTACTAATTCTTCTGTTGTGTTTCCTTTAAGTCCTAAGAAACGAGCGATGTCAGCGTAATCTGTATCTGCTCTAAAGAAGTCATATTTAGGGAATAAAGCATGTTTTGATGGATCTTTTGCATTGTATCTAACAATGTGTGGTAAAAGAATAGCATTAGTACGTCCATGAGGGATACCATATTCTCCACCAATTTTATGAGCGATTGAGTGACAAATTCCTAAGAAAGCATTCGCAAAAGCCATACCAGCCATTGTTGAAGCATTATGCATTTTTTCTCTGTTTTCTAAGTTAGGGTTTTTCACTGAATCTTCTAAGTAATCAAAGACTAATTTAATAGCTTGTAAGCTTAAACCTCTTGTATAATCACTTGCCATAACAGATACATATGATTCGATTGCATGAGTTAATACGTCCATACCAGTATCTGCTGTTACTGAAGCTGGTACACTCATTACAAATTGTGGGTCAATAATTGCCACATCTGGAGTTAATGCATAATCTGCTAATGGGTATTTTACATGTGTTTCACTGTCAGTAATAACTGCAAATGGTGTTACTTCAGCACCTGTACCAGATGTTGTTGGAATACATACCATTTGAGATTTTTTAGCTGACTCAATTTTGTAAGTACGTTTACGAATATCTAAGAATTTCTGTTTTGCTCCAAAGAATTCTGTATCTGGATGTTCGTAGAATAACCACATACCTTTAGCAGCATCAATCGCTGAACCACCACCAATAGCAATAATTGTATCTGGTTCAAATTTAGCAATTCTTTCTGTTCCTGCGTAAACTGTGTTTGTTGAAGGGTTTGGTTCCACATCAGAGAAAATTTCATAAGTCACTTTGTTATTACGTTTGTTTAACTCATCAATTACTTTTTGAGCGTAACCAAATTTAACCATACCTGGGTCACAAACAATAAAGACACGTTCTAAGTTTTCCATTTTTTGTAAGTATTGAATTGAATTTAACTCAAAATAGATTTTTTCAGGAAGTTTAAACCATTGCATGTTTTTTCTCCTTTTTGTTACTGTCTTAGTGTTAATTAAGTTGATAGCTGTTACGTTTTTAGATACTGAGTTTTTACCGTAAGATCCACAACCTAATGTTAATGATGGAATCATGTCGTTGTAAATATCACCAATACCACCTTGAGCTGCTGGTGAGTTGATTAAGATACGACAAGCGTTCATTCTTAAACCAAATTCAATATGTAAGTCTTCATCTTCTGAATGGAGAACTGCTGTATGTCCTTCTCCACCAAGTTTTAACATTTGCTCACATAATTCTAAACCATGTTCACGACTGTTAGATTTCATCATAGCTAAAACTGGAGATAATTTTTCACGTGATAATGGGTACTCTGCTCCAGCGCCTTCTAATTCAGCGATTAAAATTTTAGTTCCTTCTGGGACTTTAATACCTGCTTCTTTAGCAATTGATACAGCTGAATGACCTACGATACTAGCGTTAACTGCTGTTTTAGATTCGTTCATTACTGTGTTTTCTAATTTAGCTAATTCGTTTGGTTTAACGAAATAAACTTGATGAGCTTCAAACTCAGCTTTTACTTCTTCATAAACTTCTTTATCAACGATAACTGCTTGTTCAGATGCACAAATCATACCATTATCAAATGATTTAGATACGATTAAGTCGTTTACAGCGCGTTTGATTTGAGCTGATTTTTCAATGTATGATGGTGTGTTACCAGGTCCTACACCAAGTGCTGGTTTACCAGTTGAGTAAGCCGCTTTAACCATACCTGCTCCACCTGTTGCTAAAACAATTGCCACACCTTCATGATTCATTAAAGCATTAGTTGCTTCAATCGAAGGTTGTTCAATCCATTGAACACAGTTTTCTGGTGCACCTGCTGCAATAGCTGCATCACGTACAACACGAGCTGCTTCTGCAGAACATTTTTGTGCGCTTGGGTGGAATGCAAAAATAATTGGGTTACGTGTTTTAATTGAAATCATTGCTTTAAAAATAGTTGTTGATGTTGGGTTTGTTGTTGGTGTTACCCCACAAACAACTCCCACTGGATCTGCAATTTCAATGATTTGTTTTACTTTATCTTCACTAATGACACCGACTGTTTTGTCATATTTAATATTGTTCCAAATACTTTCTGAAGCAAACATATTTTTAATCGCTTTGTCTTCATAAATACCACGGCCTGTTTCTTCAACAGCCATTTTAGCTAGTGGCATATGTTGATTTAAAGCAGCCATTGCCATTTGATGGACGATATGATCCACTTCTTCTTGATTAAATTTTTTCATTTCCGCTAAGGCAGCATTCCCTTTAACAACTAACTCATCAATTACCTGTGCCACACTGTTTTCTTGTTTTTCTTGCTTTTTATCTTTTGTTTTAACCATGATAGCCTCCTGAAATAATTTGTTATGTTCTTCACAAACATAATATACAACATAATTTCACGATTGTAAATACTTATTTGTGATTTTCTTCACTATTTTCATATGTAATCGTTTCCTGTAACAATCCTACCTTTTATGAATCGAAAAGTAAATATGTTAATAGTCATTTTCTTAAAAAAAGACTATTTAAAAAACAAAAAAGACTTATAAAAATCAGATTTACTCTGATCTTATAAGTCTTTTATCTTTAAAGGAGTTGATTCAAATCAGGAAATTCTTTTCTAGTCATTGCCTTGACTTGTTGATAATCAAAAAAATCATTTGGTGTTATTTTCTTAATATCTGTTTTCATTTCTTTAATAGTTTCAGGCTTCTTTTTCTTCCAACGATAATGGAGTAAAAAATCCCACATGTCCTTTTCTGAAATGTCTTGATACCCTAAACTAAGAAAATAAGCCACTTGATTGTTGACTGTTCCTTGCAATAACCAAGTCATAGGTTTGCTAAGTTTATTTGCCATAATAAGTCCTATATAGAAGAAAAAAAGAAAATCTTATTGATTTTCTTTTTCCTCTTCAGTTTCAACTACTTCTTCAACTTCAACTGTCTCAACGACTTCTTCTGTTGGTGTTGAACCAGGTTTAACTGTTTTAATAGCATTACGTTCAAATTCTAAATAAATACCTTCACAATCAATAACGATAGTGCCTTTATCTGAATTCACTTCATGAATAACTCCGTATAAACCACCAATTGTTACGATTTCATCACCAATTTTCATGCTATCTAATAGCTCTTGGCGTTGATTTTGTTGTTTCTTTTGTGTACGAGTCATGAAAAACATCATACCACCAATAATAATTAACGGAAATAACATTGCTCCCATTTTTTTCACCCCTATTTCATCTCTTATATTCACTATTTACTGTATCAAATTTTAATACATTACACACTAGTTAATTTTAGTTTTTTTAGAAATTTTTCGCATTTTCTTCATTAAATCCATACTCTTCAAAAAAGGCTTGTCTGAATTCAAGTAAATTATCATCCATAATGGCTTGTCTAACTTGTTTCATGACATTTAATAAGAAATGCAAGTTATGGTAAGACGTTAAACGAATACCAAATGTTTCATCACATTTAATCAAGTGACGGATATAAGCTCTTGAATAATTACGACAAGTATAGCACGTACATTTTTCATCAATTGGACGGAAATCTCTTGCGTATTTCGCATTTTTAACCACTAAACGTCCTTGGCTAGTCATACAAGTACCATTACGAGCAATACGAGTTGGTAACACACAGTCAAACATATCCACACCACGAATAACGCCATCGATTAATGAATCCGCTGTTCCCACACCCATTAAGTAACGAGGTTTGTTTTCCGGGATTAATGGTGTCGTGTATTCAAGTACTTTATTCATCTCAGATTTTGTTTCACCTACAGATAGCCCACCAATAGAATATCCTGGGAAATCTAAGCTAACTAAATCACGAGCACTTTGCTCACGTAAATCTTTAAATCCTGCCCCTTGAATAATACCAAATAAACCTTGACGATCTGCATTAGCATGAGCTGCTAAACCACGTTCAGCCCAACGAGACGTTCTTTCAATAGATTTTTTCACGTAGTCATGACTTTGCTCAAAAGGTGGGCACTCATCAAAACTCATCATAATATCTGGACCTAGTTTGTTTTGAATTTGAATCGCTTTTTCAGGAGACAAGAACATTTTAGAGCCGTTTAAATGATTTCTAAAATGAACCCCTTCTTCTTCGATTCGACGCATATCGCTTAATGACCACACTTGGAAACCACCTGAATCCGTTAAAATCCCTTGATCCCAATTCATAAATTTATGCAGACCACCAGCTTCTTCAACTAAGTCTTCTCCTGGTCGTAACCATAAGTGATACGTATTACTTAAAATAATACCTGCGCCCATTTCTTTTAATTCTTCTGGGGCCATTGTTTTAACAGTTGCTAACGTTCCTACTGGCATAAACATAGGCGTTGGGAAAGTCCCATGAGGGGTAATAATTTCACCTAATCTTGCTCCAGTGTGTTTTTCTTTTTTGATTAAACGATATTTAATCGCTGGCTCACTCATTTATTCTCCTACTTTCTCTTATTTTACAAACATGGCGTCGCCAAAACTAAAGAAACGATACTTTTCTTCTACTGCATGCTCATAGGCATGTAATACGTTTTCTCGTCCTGCAAACGCACTAACTAACATAACTAAAGTCGACATCGGTAAATGGAAGTTTGTTGAAAAAGCATCGACTACTTTAAACTCATAACCTGGTTTAATGAAGATGTCTGTCCAGCCACTATCCCCTTTAATCTCACCATTAAATTTTGAACCAATTGTTTCTAAGGTTCTGATAGATGTTGTTCCTACAGCAACAATTCGTCCACCATTTTCTTTAGTTTCTCTCAAAGCTTTAGCTGCTTCTTCAGATAAATTATAAAATTCACTGTGCATGTTAGGGTTTTCTACAACTTCCGCACTAACAGGTCTGAAAGTACCTAAAC